>Ga0190293_1000002_pt1 | contig 201531 bp, 192 predicted proteins | sample 48693001_MG_FD_161671 | JGI IMG/M metagenome (GOLD analysis project Ga0190293, IMG submission 161671) | Hydrothermal vent microbial mat bacterial communities from Southern Trench, Guaymas Basin, Mexico - 4869-30-0-1_MG | ecosystem: Environmental > Aquatic > Marine > Hydrothermal vents >...
AATATCATCAAATTATCTTATTACATATCCATGATTTAGTCAATAAATAATGTACATTTAAAATGGAGCCGAGGGGATTCGAACCCCCGGCCTCTGCATTGCGAACGCAGCGCTCTCCCAACTGAGCCACGGCCCCATTTGATCCGGATTTTAGATTTCCCTGCAGATAAAGTCAAGAAGTAAAGCACTCACACTCTATATGGCACTGGTGACTTCACGTTCCCCATCGTTCTTAAACCGCGAACTTTCCGGAAGCAATCCCCACAAGTATTCCCAGGATAACGGACATAGTCAAAATAGGAAGTATCGACTTTTTATCTTTCTCAGAGACTATTATTAACACAGGAATAGATGAAACGACCCCAATGATGAGCCCCTTCAGCCATGGAGAAACTGGTAGATCAATATAAGAAATGACAAATCCCAGAACCACCCAGTGTGTAAACGCCGACCATACGGCATGTTTATTCAGTTTCTGCATTATCATGGGAGCAATATCTATAATCCCTGCAGCGCTTCCTATCAATAAAGCAGCAATTAATTTTGGCATTTTAGTCCTCCATCAGATAATAATTATACTCCTTTTTATTATAATATTCCCGGAAAAATGAGGATATAAAAAGCTAAATTATATTCTGATTAAATTGCTAAAATTTTGTTTGTATTGAACTTAACATTGCTATATAATACACGATTAAATTCATGGAGGAATTATGGATTTTTTAAATAATCTTAGCGAAGTACTCGAAGGGTTAAATATTCTGGTAGATATTCCAAGGAAAGACCTTATTGGTGATTCGGTGAAAAATGGAGAAGCATTGGTAAGTAAGAATGGAGCCCTTTCTGTTGTTACAGAGCCGGAATCAACCGGCAGAAGTCCCAAAGATACCTATGTTGTAAAGAGGGAAAAGATCGTCAATGAAATAGATTGGGATTCTCCCAATAACAGAGCTCTCTCACCGGCTGTATTTGAAAGCCTTCTTAATGATGCACTAAAAGTAATAAAAAATAAGGAAAAAATATATATTACAAACAGAGTTGTCGGTGCAGACAGCTCTTACGCTCTCCCTGTAAGAACTATTACAGATAATGCTGTTGCAGCTTTGTTTACTGACAATATGTTTAGGCCGACACCTGATGATATTTCAAAAAGTGTTTTCAATAACGGCGGTTTTACCCTTATAGCTCTTCCATATGACAAACTGGACCAGAAGAAATATTTAACTGATTTCCCTGAAGAAGGGAATATCAGAGATTCCGATCTGATAGTTGCAATGGATTTTGTTAATAAAATCGGACTTGTATACGGATCAGCATATCTTGGCAGTATAAAAAAACTTATCTTTACAGTAATGAACTATATGCTTCCTGCAGTGGGAGTCCTGCCTCTTCATGCATCTGCAAATGAGGGTGTGGACGGTTCATCAGCACTGCTTCTCGGTCTTTCGGGAACAGGAAAGACCACATTATCCGCTGATCCTGAGAGGGCTCTCCTCGGTGATGATGAACATGGATGGAATGATTTGGGGATAGCAAATTTTGAGAATGGCTGTTATGCAAAACTTGTTGATCTTGATCCTGAAAAAGAACCGGAAATATATGATGCAATAATGCATAAGAATGATTATCTCGAACATGGATCAATAGTTGAAAATGCATTGATGTATCCGGATGGGCATTTTGATTTTTATGATTCCAGGTTGACCCAGAATTCAAGAGGTTCATATCCCCTGAGTTTTTTAGCCAACATTAAGGAATCCTCCGTTTCAGGCCATCCCACCTCTATCTTGTTTCTTACAGCAGATGCGAATGGAGTTCTTCCGCCGGTTGCGAAACTGGATGAGAGCCAGGCAATGTTATGGTTCCTTATGGGTTATACAAGTAAACTGGCAGGTACGGAGACCGGTATAGTCGATCCTGTATCAACTTTCTCCAGATTCTTCGGGGAGCCTTTTATGCCGAGAAACCCTGAAGTTTATGCTTCAATGCTTGGTGAAAAGATGAAAAAGCACGGGACGAAGGTATTCCTGATAAATACAGGTTGGAGCGGCGGCCCTTACGGTATTGGAAAGAGGATGGATATAAATATCACCAGAGCGATAGTTAATGGTGTCCTTGAGACGAATCTTGAGGGTGCTGAATATTATGAAGATAAACTTTTCCATTTCCATGTTCCTCAGAGTTGCCCGGAATTCGGCCCTGAAATATTACACCCTGAAAAGACATGGGATGATAAAGAAGCATTCAAAAAGAGGGCGCAGAAGCTTGCATCTGATTTCAGTAAGCACTTTGATAAGGTATACGGGAATAAAAATATTGATCCTGAAATTGTAAAGAATTGTCCGGGAAAATAATTCTGATCAGGATTTCAGATTGAATTTGCTCCTGGAATAGGAGTTGATAGATTTATCAAAATAGTTTTTTTTCGGAAATTGTATAAATTTTTCATAACCTAGCCATGCAATCATTGTTGCGTTGTCGGTACAATATTCTCCTTCCGGCATAAAAACCTTCCGCCCGTCTTTTTCAAGCTCTGTCAGGGCCTTTTGCCGGAGAAGAGAATTTCTGCTGACCCCGCCTGCAATAATAATACTTTTCGGATCAAACTCTTTAACCCCTTCTTTCAGTTTCAAAATAAGGTAATCAGTCATGCTTTTCATGAAAGATGAAATAAGGTTATTGAAATCTGTAGTTCCGGGCTTCATATTATTTTTTTCAAAAAGTCTTAGAGCAGCAGTTTTGTACCCTGAGAATGAAAAATCTCCTGACCCGTCTGACATTTTAGGGATAGTGAATTTAAATCTGGAGTTGTCCCCATCCTTATATAATTTGTCGAGGATAGGACCACCGGGGTACCCGAGGTTAAGGAATTTAGCAACTTTATCCATTACTTCTCCTGCAGCATCATCACGGGTGGTTGTAAATACGTCAGTATCAAACTTTGATCTTTGATGAAATATTGATGTATGTCCGCCGGAGACGACAAGTGCAATGAGAGGATAGTCGATCTTCTCCCCGTATGTAATGAAAGGGGATTCAATATGTGCCTGAATATGATCAACTCCGATTAGAGGTTTCCCTGACAAATAGGATAGCCCCTTTGCAAAGGATAGTCCGATAAGAAGTGATCCGATAAGTCCGGGTCCCTGAGTGACGGCTAAAAGATCTATTGATGAAATATTTGTTTTCGATTCGGAAAGGACCTCTCTGGTTAGTTTATCTATTGTTTCATAATGGCTTCGGGAGGCTATCTCCGGAACTACGCCGCCGTATTTTTTATGGAGAGGGATCTGGGATTTAATTTTTTCACAAATGATCCTGTTGTTCTCACCTCTCTCGATAAGGGCAACAGCAGTCTCATCACATGAAGATTCAATTCCCAATATCAGCATTGTCAAATCTTATCAAAATTACCAACTCATGACAAATATCATTCATTCCAGTAGGAGTGGCTTTTTCCGTGATTACATTTGACGTTAAGGAATTTTCAAATATCATCAATTTGTTCGTTCACCACGACGTGTCTGACCGGATATTATTCAGCGGCATTAAAAAGCCAACTCGCATGCTTCTAAAGAAGCATACTCAGACAGTAGCTTTTTTCCTTCGGAACATCGCCGCTTCGGTAAAACCGGTTCCCAGCCGCTCTGTTTCGTTCCCTCACAAAAAGAATGATATTTTGCATTAAGGGAGTGTCAGGCGTAGCCGTCTATCTACTCTCGCGGGCCTGGAGGGGTGACTCGCTAATATCGTGAACCCCGAGGCCGGGCAGCGGAGACGGATGAGCACATCCAGAGCGGGAGCGAAGTGGATGACGGCGAAAGCCGAAACTGAATAAATAAATGATATTTGATAAAAAAAATGGGGCAGGGTATTATTTTTGTCACGGTTGAGAAGAGAATGAGCAGAATAATTATTAGAACATTCATTTTTGTTATCATATTTTTATTTTTAATAAACAGCTTCAATTTCAGTGAAGCAAATAATTCCACTAAAATCCAGTTGAGGCTCAAAAATGGTGATGCATCAGATCAGAAGTTAGATGATCTTAAGCTGTTTATTAACAAAAAAGAGATTGAAATAACCGGGAAAGAAAAAAAAGAAAGATATATTGATAAAGAGAAACTCCTTGGCAGAAACTTTATCCTTACATTCATGAATTTTGATGAATTCGGTAAAATTCTGGAAGAAGCGATCTCATACTTTGTGACTGAAGTATTAAAAAAATCTGATTCTTTGATAGTTCATACTAATACAAATATCCATCAGATTAAGGTTACGGAGAACAAAGAGAGAATGATCCTCATTATCAGCAACCGTTTGAAGAGAGATATGAAATATGAGTTTAAGAAATCTGTAAGGATACTCAAAAATATAAACAATGAAATATCTAAAATGGAAAGATTCTTCGGATCATACAGCCCCTCTGCCGGGATTCTTGCGGGCGGAGCTTATTATTTCAAATTTTTCGCAACAATCATTCCCGATATTTTATTTTATAAGAAAGAGTTTATAATTCCCGCAAAGAAAAGATTCACGGAAATTCATGATCTGCTTGGATACAGGGAAGGTGACAGGTATTGGATCTTTATTCAGAACGGAAACGTTTATCCTTTTTCAGGCAGAGTGAGAAACACTATAAAGTCGGTGAGATCACACCTGTCACGTATGGGCACAGGTGATTCAAGCTGGATAAAAATGGTAGGAAGTAAAATAAGGGAAATGCAGGACTCAATGCTTGTTGATGGTCCTTATCCTGAAAAACTGATGAAGTCGGGTTTCATCAATACAAACACCTCGTTTTTCGCCCTGTTATATTCTTCTGATATTACTTCTTCTGCGAATAAAACAATGGACCTGCAACTTTCAGAGATCCTTAAAAAAATATCTGAGGATACCGGGGGTATTCTTATTGAAACTAATGATATTGAGAAGGGAATGGAGAAAATAAGAGAGCATAGAGATCATTTTTGGGATATTATGTTCGAAATTCCTGAAGAAAAGGGGAGATTGAAGCTTCGTATGGAGACCGGAGGGCGGGAGAAAGATCTTTTTTACCGTAAAAGATTTGAAGAAAAAGAGTTGATCGAGCTGAAAAAATATCTCTCAAAAACAAAAATTGTAATTGAAAAACCTGAATACAAAGATAATAAATTATCTTTCTCAATAAGATATTTTTCACTTAACAAGCGGGGCGGGTTCGGGCTTCTTAAAGTAATAATTCAACTTTTTGATAATACCGGGAAAGAGCGGTACCGGAGATCAAATACTTTAAGAGCGGAGGAGAGAAGAATAAATATATCAACCCGAATTCCGGAAGAGTTCTCATCCGGATATAAAATGAGGGTGTCTGTACTCGATATGATATCAAACAGGCTGGTAGTTAAAGAATTAAAGTAAGTTCATCTAATCAATTGATTTACAAAAACTATCTCAACGCCACTTGATCTTATAAAATCAAGTGAATCTGCAATTGCAGATAATGTAGTATCGAACGGGTGTCCGATCGCGATTCCTTTTCCGGTCCTTTTTGCAATTCCCACCAGTCTTTTGATCTGGAACATAGAATGCTCATATGATCTTGTATGATCGAGGAAAACATCCCTTACTGCAGTTTTAACACTCATATCCCTTGCTGTGTCCCACGCCAGTGAATCAAAGTCGGTTTTTGAGTCGATAAAATACATCCCCTCATTTTTGATCACAGATAATACTTTTTTCATCATTTTTTTATCTGAAGTTATAAGAGAACCCTGGTGATTATTAATTCCATTGGCATCAGGGATGATCTTCCTGGCCCTTTTGACCAGATCTTTTATCTCCGAAAGCGAAGATGTCATTGTGATCACTTTTTGATGATCCGGATAATTGTTCATATCTTTCTTGGGCTGCATAGGGAGGTGGATGAGGGATTTGAGGCTGTATTTAGAAAGCCACTTTGCTTCTTCCATTGCATGAGGAGAATCGGGAAGTACAGATGCAGTGATTGGTATACCGAGTTTTTTAAGTTCATACGCACCAATATTATATGCGCCTATGTCATCAATTATGAAAGCGATCTTCGGATGCTTCGGGTCTCTTTCTGCCGGATCTGTTCTTTTAACTACTCTTTCCAGGATAGTGCTTTTAATGCTGTTTATGAGTAAAAAATGAGTTGTACTTCCGGAAAAATCAATTTTATATAAATAAGTGGTTTTCTCCTCTTCTCTTCTGATCTCGATTGGGGTCAGTAAAAAATTGTATTTATTGGAAAAACCCTTAATATCTTTTAATATCTTTTTAAATTTTGGTTTTTTTATATCAAGCTTGAAATGGTATCTGTTCTCCGTATCTTTAAAGTAGTCAAAACTTATATCTTCAGCATTCAGAAAGTCGAGGAAATCATAGTTAAATTTATAATGAGAACTTATAGTTTTCTCTTTCTTCAGCAATCCGTTGAAGATGAGTGATTCTTTTCCATTCTTGTAATTTATGAATTCAAGCAGCAGAACAATTACAAAAGATATCAATATCAGGGAGATAAGGATCGCAAACGTTGTGTTCTTTTTTCTTACCGGGTTTCTACTTTTATTGTTCATGTATATTCTTCATATGGGTTTTCTGAATTTATCTATATACCTCAGATGTCCTTAGAATTCAATTCCCTATGCCTTTTTTCAGCCAATTAACCGGATCTTCCGCAATTGTATTTTTCCTTATCTCAAAGTAGAGGGAATCTCCAAAAGTCGATCCTGAATCACCTGCAATTCCGATCTCATCCCCGGCCAGAATATAATTTCCTTTTTTCTTCAGGAATTTACTGCAATGCCCGTAAACCGATAACAGGTCCTTTGAGTGTTGAACAATGATGATGTCTCCATATCCCTTGAAATAGTCCATGTATATGATAACTCCATCGAAGACGGACCTGATCGTCATTGAGCCTGATGGCTTTATCTCGATTCCGCTATTAAAAATATATGTGTTGAACCTGGTACTCCTTTTCTTTCCGAATCGGGATATCACTTTTCCCCGGATCGGCCAATTGAGTTTCCCCTTGATCGTTTTAAGGTCAATTTCAGGCAGGTCAAAAACATTAACCTTTTCCTTTAAAAGATTTGTCAGCCTTTTTGCTTCTGCATTAAGCTCATCAAGCATGGCCAGATGTTTTTTCCTGTCAGAGTTGATCTGATCAATAAAAACTTTTTTTGCATTCTTTGCAGAAAGGATCTCATTTATTTTATTCCGTTGATTTTTTTTAAGCACACCAAGCCTCAATTTTTCTTTTTCAAGTTCATCTCGGATCGTGCGCAATTTGATCAGGTATACTTTTATTTTTCCTATCTCATCTATTTTTTTATTGATCAATGAGATGAAGAGGTAATAGTTCCTGAATAATTGGTTAACATTTTTTATGTTGCTGAATATCTTAAAATTACCGGCCTTCCCGATCTTGTTTAGTATCCTGACAGCTTTTTTAATCCCTTTTTTTGACCTTTCTATATCCTTCTCAAGTTTCTTTTTTTCTGCCTTTTTTTTCCTTATGTTGGAGTTAGTAACAGACAAGAGGTGGCTAATCCTTTTATTTTCACTGTCAGCTTTTTTATAGTTCAGCTCAATCTTGTATAGTTCATTCAACATTGACCCGCTCTCCCTGTTGAGCATGCTGATCTTTTTTGTAATGCTCTTTATCTCTGCATTAAGTTTTTTAAGTTTTGATTCTCTTGAAGGGAATACGGAGAGGGACAGGATGAGGATCAGCAATATAAATCTTTTCATTTTCTATTCTATTATAATTAATATACAGCTTGACGTAAAGGAACCTTGAAATTTACCTTCACCTGACCTCTCTTCGAAAAGGCGAATTCACCTTGCCCCTTAAAGAAGGGGGAAATCTGTATTCGTAAGATTGCCTCCCTTGTTAAGGGGGTGGGCTGCGTAGTTGAATTCTGCAAAGCAGAATAGCAAAGCAGGCTGGGGGGATAATCATATACTCAAGGTCCAGTAAATTATTTATTCAAGAAATGTCAAAATGTCAAGCACTGTCCCCCTTGGCAAGAGGGGTGGCGAAGCCGGGGGGATCAAAAGCTCTGCAAATTTACTTAGTCGGAGTCGTTTCCCGATCGCGGGTGGAATCTATTGTAACTTTTCAGAAGGTCTGAATAGTTCAGGGTTGTATATTTTTCAGTTGTGGAAAGGTTCGAGTGCCCCAGAAGTTCCTGGATCATTCTCAGATCAACTCCTCTCTGCAGGAGATGGGTGGCAAAAGAGTGGCGGAACAAGTGGGGATAAACATTCTTCCCCGAATCACTGATTCTCTTAAAAACTTCTTTTACTATTTTCTCAACTCCTCTTTCCGAGATCTTCTTTCCCCTGTAATTCAGAAATATATATTCGCTGCTTTTTTTAAATTCTGCATTGGAGAGGGCAATATATTCTTTCAACACCTCTCCGGCTTTCCTGTTAAACGGGACTATCCTCTCCTTGTTACCTTTGCCGAGTACTCTTAGAAGTCTTTCTTTAAAGTTAATATTTTCTTTTTTCAGGTTTGTCAGCTCTGACAATCTGAGCCCTGAAGCATAGAAAAGTTCAATTAATGCCTTGTTTCGGATTTCAGAGAGTGATCCCATGGGAAGTTCATCGAGAAATTTTATCATTTCATCCTCAGTCAGAATTTCAGGAAGTTTTTTATCGGCTTTGGGAATAGAAATAAGATCCATTGGATTTTTTTCTGATTTGCCCTGCCGGATCAGATATTGAAAGAAGGATCTGATCGCATAGATCTTTCTTGAAACAGTTGACCTGTTAGTAGTAGAGAGATAGAGATTTGACAAAAAATCCCTTATCTTATCCCTTGGCAGGTCATGATATTCGTAATTGAAAAAAATCATGAACTGATCAATATCCTGGCGATAGGCTTTTATGGTATTTGGGGAAAACTTTTTTATATCTGAAAGATATTCAAGGTAATCGATCAGATCCCTTCTTTTTTTATCCATTCCTTTAATTTATTTATGGCGTTTTCCGCTCTTATCACTTTTTTTTCCCTCTTGCTCTTTCCTTTGATCTTCATCTCGGAAAGCAGTCCGAAAGAGAATTTTGAAGGTTTGAAGTCAGCCCAGCCGGCCCCTTTTATATATTTCAGGAGTGAGCCGGATGCAGTGCTGTCCGGAGGCTCGGAGAGAGAATCCCCTCTTATCTGTTTTCCGGCACTGAGTCCGCATAGCAATCCGGAGCAGATTGATTCCAGATAGCCTTCAACCCCTGATATTTGCCCGGCAAAATAGATGCCGGGATCTTTTTTTGATTGATATATTCCGGATATTATGACCGGAGCGTTTATATATGAATTCCGGTGCATTCTGCCGAATCTTTCAAATTCTGCCTTTTCCAGCCCCGGAAGTTTTCTGAATATCCTTTTCTGCTCTCCCCATTTGAGCCTTGTCTGAAACCCTACCAGCTGAAAAAGCTTTTTGCCTGCATCATCCTGCCTTAATTGAACAACAGCATAATGGTCCTTTCCTTCCGGTTCTGACTTAAGTCCCACCGGTTTCAGCGGCCCGAATGCCAGGGATTCTTTTCCTCTCGAGGCTATTTCCTCGACAGGAAGACAAGCTTCAAAAAATTTTTTATCCTCGAAATCATTTAATTCGACCTTCTCACCATTTAGCAGGTCATCCACAAGTTCGTGATATTGTTCTTTATTCAACGGGATATTCAGGAAGTCAGCTTCGCCTTTTTCATATCTGGATGCCCAGAAGAGCTTTTCAGTATCTAAACTATCCAGATTAACTATCGGGCTTGTGGAATCATAAAAAAAAAGATTCCTTCTTCCGGTATGATCAGAGATCTTTTCTGCCATTTTTGTAGATGTCAGGGGGCCGGTTGCAATTAAAACCGGCCCTTCAGATTCGGGTATATCATCAACTTCTTTGCATATTAGATTTATTCCGGGAATTTTTTTTAACTCTTCCGTAAGATGTTCGGCAAGCCTGATCCTGTCAACAGAAAAACTATTTCCGGCCGGGACCCTGAATTTTTGACTGTTTTTAAGATAAAAGGAATCAAGGAGTTTTAATTCTTCCTGAAGAAGTCCTGCTGCTGTTGATAAAGAAGAGGAACCGAATGAATTTGAGCAAATCATTTCTCCAAGAAATGGAGATTCGTGACCTATGGTCCGGCCTTCAGGTTTGAGGTCGTAAAGATCAACCTTCGCACCGGATTTCGAGGCCTGCCAGGCAGCTTCTATCCCGGCAAGCCCACCACCGATGATAGTAATTTTTTTCATTTTATGTTCTAAGTGGAAGCCTTGATTTTATGTATATATTTGCATTCGGGATATCCGGAACATGCTATAAATGTCCTTCTGGATTTTTTCTGGAATTTTCTGACCAGTGGCTTTTTGCATTGGGGGCAATTCCCGAGATCTTCCTTAACTGATTCAATAAAATCACAATCAGGGTATCCTGTACATCCGATAAAATAACTTTTTGTTTTGGGGGAATATCTTTTGACAAGCGGCTTCCCGCAATTATCTTTCGGGCAGGTCCTTTCAAGGATCTCATCTTTATTTATAGATGGATCTCCATTTACGATCCTTTCCGTATATTTGCATTTAGGATATTCGGAGCATCCGATAAACCATCCTCTTGTCCTTACAGAATATTTTCTGACAAGTTTGCCTCCGCAATCCGGACAATTTTTCCCTGTATATAATGTCTCTTTTTCCTCTTTGTTCACTTTCCCAAGATCTTTCTCAAGTTTTGAATAGTAATCACTTATACTCTCAACCCAGTCAAGTTTTCCTTCGGAAACTTTGTCAAGTTTCTCTTCAAGTTCGGCAGTAAAATTATAATTCATGAGATCCTTAAAATTATTTTCAAGGTAATCAGCAACCTTATTACCGAGGAATGAAGGAATAAATTTCTTCTCTTCCCTATAGACATAATCTCTCTTTCCAAGAGTGTCAATTATTGAAGCATAGGTTGATGGGCGCCCTATTCCCTTGTCTTCAAGAATTTTCACGAGGGATGCTTCGGTATATCTGGCCGGTGGTTTTGTGAAGTTTTGTTTGTTATCCAGCTTTTGCAGTTTCAGTTTTTCCCCTTCATCAAGATCAGGCAATATGATTATTTTGTCGTTCGGATCGGTAAGCTCCATGAATCCTTTGAATTTAATAACCTCACCTTTAGACAGGAATGTATAGTCTCCATTAGTGACTTCGAACTTCGTTTCCCTTATTTCTGCATCTTTCATCTGGGAAGCAATGAACCTGTCCCATATAATTTTGTATACCTTGAGCTGACGTTCACTGAGGAACGAATTTATCTCATCAGGAGGATAAAGCGGGGTTGTCGGTCTTATAGCTTCATGTGCATCCTGTATCTTTTTTTTTGTTCCGTAAACATTTAGTTTTTCAGGCAGATATTCTTTGCCGAATGTTTTCCTGATAAAATTACCAGCTGCTTTTGAAGCATCTGCAGATATCCTGAAAGAATCGGTTCTCATATATGTGATCAGCCCGGTAGGTTCGCCACCCTTGATCTTAACTCCTTCATATAATTCCTGTGCGACCTTCATTGTCATTTTAACCGGGAAACCATATTTTCGATATGCTTCCTGCTGAAGGCTGGAGGTGATGAATGGAGGTGACGGTCTCCTTTTCTTTACCCTCTTCCTGACCTTGGACAGAATATAGTTGCTTTTATCAAGATCCCCAAGCACTTTGTCTTTCTCTGATTCATTCTTTATAACAAATTTCTTTGATTTAAGTTTTTCCAGTTTAGACTGAAATTGTGGAGATTTCGATCCTTCGAACAGAGCGGTTACAGTCCAGAATTCCTCAGGGATAAATTTTGCTATCTCTTTCTCTCTTTCCACAATTAGTTTTAGTGCGATTGATTGTACACGTCCGGCTGACAATCTGCCACCGATCTTTCTCTGAAGGACGGGACTTATCTTATATCCGGCGAGCCTGTCTAATAACCTTCTCATCTGCTGGGAGTTTACCTTGTCCATATCAATTGCCACAGGGTTCTCTACAGCTTTATTGACGGCGCTTCTGGTGATCTCATTAAAAAATATCCGGAAGATATTCTTATTAGTTGATTTGAGTATCTCCTCCAAATGGAAAGCTATTGCTTCCCCTTCTCTGTCCGGGTCGGGAGCAAGGTAGATCTTATCACTTTTCCGTGATAATTTTTTCAGGTCGTTAATAATTGCTTTTTTATCCTTTAATTCTTCATAGTAGGGTTTAAAGTTATTCTCCACATCGATACTGAGGATCTTCGGATTGAGGTCTCTGATATGCCCCATGGATGAACTTACGATATAACCTGAATCAAGATATTTGGAAATAGTGTTGGATTTTGCCGGCGATTCAACAATGATCAGTATTTTGTTTTTCATGTTATCCTTTTAAAACCTCCATCTTCTTCGGTTATCAGATTCTTTAAAACCAACCCCATCAGGACCGAAATAGTCTGAGACACTGAATTTTCAGTGCTCTCTACAAAATAGTTTATACTATTTACCCCATTTTCACTCATCAAGTCAAGTATTTTCTTTTCAACAGGTGATAGATTCGCAGGAATTATTTTTTTTTCTTTCCTTATTTCAATACCATATTCTATCAGTATATCCTGTGAAGATGTGATAAGTTTTGCTCCCTGCTGAATTAGATAGTTTGTCCCTTTGCAGAGAGGGGAATCAATTTTTCCGGGAATTGAAAAGATGTCTCTGTCCTGCTCAAGTCCCAGCCTTGCAGTTATCAAAGATCCACTTCTCATTTCAGCCTCCACCACAAGAATGGCCTGCGACATTCCAGCAATTATTCTGTTCCGGATCGGGAAGAGGTGTGGCCTCGGCTCCATTTCAAGAGGAAATTCAGAGACGACACATCCATTTGCAAGAATTTTTCTGATAAGGGATGAATTCCCGGATGGGTAAATATGCAAAAGCCCGCCTGCGTTAACTCCAATAGTTTTACCTCCGCACCCTATCGCTTCCCGATGCGACATCGAATCTATACCATATGCCATTCCTGAAATAATTGTGATATTCGTCCCTGATATATCCGGAATAATATTTACAAGAGTTTTCCTGCCGTAATCCGAACCTTTTCTCGATCCTACAATGGCAAGCATTCTGTTCTTCAATACTTCTCTGTCTCCCTTCACATAAATGAAATCCGGAGGGTCAAATATCTCTTTAAGAAGAGGAGGAAAATATTCATTGTCACTAAAAATTATCTCTATTCCGTTCTTCTCCGCCATTTGTCTTTCTCTGTCGGCAGCCCTATTGTATTCTTCCCTGAACATTTTCAGGTCTTTTTTTGTGAAACCAAATTGGATCAACTCTGAAAATGAGAGTGAGAAAAAACGAGATCTATTCCCTTTTTTCCGAATGAATTTGTACATCGCTTTCGGATTTTCATTAGACAAAACACGAAAGGAGATACTTTGCTGTTTATATTTCAAATCTTCGCCCATTTTTAAATCAATAATACAATCGGGAGCTGTTAAATATTACTAAAAAAACAGGCGTTCAGATGACCCTGTATCTGTGATTACTCCTCTGTTCTTAACAGAAAATTTTATTTAATTATTCTTTTTAAGTTCTTTGATGGTATGAACTTGACTATTTTTTTTGCAGGGATGATCATTGCTTTTTTATTGTTGGGATTAATAACCCTCTTTTTTTCTCTCTGGATGATCTTAAAAGTGCCGAAATTAGAAATAACTACCTTTTTTCCCTTGCTCAGGCTTTCAACTATTACTTCGATAAGGAGATCGATAAAGTGGTATGCTTCAAATCTTTTTACGTCAAGCTTTTTGTAAATTATTTCAGAAACTTCCTTCTTATTCATTATCACCACCTGTAATATGGTTATCATACCAAAAAAAAAAAGTCAAGTGGCTGGCGTTAATTCTTCAGGAATATAGGCTATTTCAAACATGCAGGTTTTCCAGATAGCCTATATACCTTGCCTTTTTTTGGCGTTCATCCTTGCGAAATTATGCTTGTATATAGGGTTATTGCGAGAGTTACAGGTGAACATACATTGTAGTCAAATCAGTTCTGTTGAGGAATAAAATGTTAACTGGAATATTGTACCTTTATTATCAGATTTGATGATATTTATTTCCCCATTCAGGAAATTTACGATCTTTTTAACTATGGCAAGGCCCATTCCGGTCCCTTTTGGTTTGGATGTATAGAAAGGGTACCAGATTTTATCCAGGTCTGTACCCTGTATACCTTTCCCGTTATCCTGTATCTCCAGCTTTATCAGCTTGTTATCACTATTGGTAAAGTCTGCTTTAATAAGGCTTGCTCCTGCCTCTTTTGCATTCAGAACAAGGTTGGTAAATACTGAACGGATAAGATTGGGATCACTTTTGATAGAACCTGAAGAATCTCCACTGATCTGTGCACTGATCCCGTTCTCACTGCAAATTGAAGAGATGAGCTCAGCAGTATTAACCTCTTCAATTCTGGTCATGCTGAGAGGTTTAGAAAAGTTAAGAAAGTTTTCCATCATTTCAGTAAGAAATATTATCTCGGAATTGATCTTTCCTGTCTTCTCCGGTTCACCTTTAAAAGTTTTTGAATATCCGAAAATAACTCCTAAAGAATTTCTTATCTCATGAGTGAGAAAAGTTGCCATTTCCCCCAGCATCATGAAGTTTTTTCTGCTGTTTAACAATTCTTCCCTTTTTCTCTCTTCGGTTATATCGCGGATAATAACAAGGTTGCCTACCGGACTGATAGGGAGGATTTCAACAAGAAAAATAGAATTTCCCGATATTACATTTTCAGATATTGGAGAATCCGGTTTTTTTTCAATGAAGTTTGTTATCTCAGGGAAATTATTAAAAACTTCATCCGGAGTGTTGTTGATTGAAAATGAAGAGCTCCTGGAAAAAATTTTTTCAGCAAAGGGATTGAAAAGTTCGATCCTCCCATTTTCATTCAAAAGAATAATTGCTGCACTTATTCTGTTTATAACCTTCCTGCTGATCTCTTCCGATTTCTTAACATTGACCTTCTGTTCATTAACAATTCCCTTAAGTTCTGTTTCACTCTCCTTTAGTTTTGTAAGATAGTCCTGAAGCAATGGGAGGCCCGAAGGCTCTTCTTCTTTTTTCCCCCTTTTAAAAAGGACTATCAGGTAGATCCCGGTTATCAGGACAAATATTCCCAGGAGAATTATAAATGCGGATATAATACCTTTCACTTTTTTTATAGTGTCAGAGAAGGGGCTGTCCAGTTTTTCTCTGAATCTCAATACCTTACCGGATTCACTTTTTATATCGAAAATATAGTATCTCTCATTATCGATCTGTTCTTCGATTGGTTCTCTCCTGAAAGATCTGGTAATTGATACAAATTCAAATCTGTCTTCCTGCTTAATAGCTCTAATATCTGAACCATTCTTAAGGATTGAGTATCGTGCTTCTATTAAAATATTTTCTTTTGTTATCTTTGACTCTTTGCTCTGGAGAACATCCATAAATGAGTGTATATTCTCGAAGAAGAAAAGGAGTACTATCTGAATTATCAACAATAGAATTATTGTGGTTTTTCTCATTCTAACCTCTTATACCCCGGTTTACATATATAATGAAGAGATCACTTTTAAAACGGTGTCTCCAAAAAAATATGCTATATATCCTCCAATACTCAGAAAAGTTCCGAATGGGAGTGCATATTTTAAATCTTTTTTCTTGATTATGATTATAATTATTCCGACAGCCAGTCCGGAGAGTGAAGCCAGCAGAATGGTAACAATCAGCTTGTTTGCTCCAAGAAAAATACCAAGCAGGAACACCATTTTTATATCTCCCTGCCCCAATCCCTCGATCTTTCTAACTTTTATATAAAATACGTACATTCCGGTAAACAACAGGGTAACACCCGCTGCTGTAATTATAGCCTCTAATGTTCTAACCTCCGGATTAAAAAATGAATATATCAAAAATATGACGGATCCGCCTATAGTAAGTTCATCCGGTAAAATCATATGTTTCATGTCTATAAGACAGAGGGCTGTCAGTATAAGGAGAAAGATAATGGTGAATATCAGGTGGATAAGGCCGTGTTCTGCCATATGGTATGAATACCAGAAAGTAAAAGAAGTAAAGATCTCGATCAGTGGGTAACGGGCAGGGATCGGAGCTCTGCAGTCTCTGCATTTCCCGAGGAGGAACAGATAACTGAGAACGGGAATATTGTCATATGCTCTGACGGTCTTTCCGCATTCAGGACAGAATGACCTCGGCTTAACTATGCTTTGTTCCAACGGCAGGCGATAAATAACAACGTTAAGAAAACTTCCAAAGATCAGTCCGAATAAGATTATTATTGCTTCTTCCACATATACCCCTCTTTTGGATCGATTGTACCTTTTTTTTTATCATATTTGTAGTGATGTCCTTTGAAATCTTTCGGGATCTCTCCAATTATCCTGTATGTCACAAGTTCATTTATATTGTCAGGATAGAACCCGTACCTGTTAAAAAAAATATCCATTGCTGATTTTATTTTTTTTTTATCAATTTCAAATTTGATCTGGTAAAGGTGGAGGTTCGCAGAACGCCTTTCTATTTCAGTTTTTGCATTTTTCAGGACGCTCTGGTATAGCATCAGGGATTCTTCAAGTTTTCCCTGCATATAGATAGAGTGATAAAGCATTCTGGAGATAAATTCAGGCGCTCCCTTCTTTTTAGATGATTTTTTATAATATTTCTCAGCAAGTTTATAGTTCTTCAGGTATTTGGAGGTGTAATAACCTGACTCAAAATCAAATATCCATTCATCATCCATATTCTTTGATCCCTTCTGAAGTAGCCTGACTGCCATTTTGATATCGTTCATTTCTATCGCCATTATTGTTGACCCCAGCAGATAGGGGTCCTTATACCGGGGAGATATGTCTGTAATCAGATTGTAAATATCTTCTATAAAATCTTTTGAGTTCAGAAGGTTGTAGTTAGAAAAGAATTGAATTGACCATATATATAGAAAATCAGCTATAAGTTCACTGTTGCCGAAGGAAAAAATTCTCATTGTTTTGCCTGAAGGGAGAGCCAGGAATGTGTTCTTTTTTTTGAAATAGTCTTTATTTAAATCATAAATATATTGCGAAAAACTGATCAGAAGAAAAAAGATCAGTGAAAACAGAAGATATTTTTTTTTTCTCATTAGAATTCGCGATGTTTAAAAATATGAATAGAGATGAGAAGAATGGCCGAAACATAAAAAATCCCATATGCAAGAGTACTGAAAATGATCTTTATATTGATCGGATCGTTCATCACAATAGCGCCTTTTATATTGAACTTCTCCAGATTCGGAAAGAGATAATAGATAGAGTATGCAAAAATTTTTTCAATTGGATTTATGAATTTGTATTTAAACTCGTTAAATGTCCATATAACATGCCCGATCAGATAGAGTATGATTGTAAAAATGGAGGAGAGGATCGGAGTGGAAAATGATGAAAACAGTATTGATATAGAGATAACTATTAAAAGCTCAGTAAAGAGAAAAATAAAATAGAGCAGAATATAGGGGTCGAAAGTTCCTGAAAACAGCAGGATGAATATACTGAAAAAAGATATCATTATTGTTAGAGCAACAAGAATTGTTAAGGCTAATCCCAGAAATTTCCCAAGAATAAAATCTCTCCGCTCTACCGGTTTGCTCAATATGAAGTATACGGTTTTTTTTTCTATCTCTTTGTAAACGAGATTGATCCCTGTAAAAACAGCTATTATGACAGAGAAAAAATTAATAGAAGCAAGTCCGATATCTTTGAGGATCTTAAGAGTGTCTCCGATCGTGAGTATGCTTATCAGTTTAGAAGAGAATGAAAAAAATATACCGAAGAATATGAGAAGGTAGAAGATCTTATTTCTTACAGCCTCTTTAAAAGTGTTAAGAGCAATGGCTTTGATCTTCATTTTGTTATCTCCTTAAGAAACAGGTCCTCAAGAGAATAGCTCACCGGATTTTTGATTGATTTTTTTACCATATCTTTCAATTTTCCCTCTTTTGTGATCTTTCCGTTTCTCAGGATGCCTATATCATCGACAATAAGTTCCATATCCTGAAGTATATGTGAGGAGAAGAAAACAGTTTTCCCTTCGGCTTTGAGAGAGAGTATTATGTCCCTCAATTCTTTTCTTCCTATCGGATCGAGTCCGGAAAAGGGTTCGTCCAGAATGATGAAATCCGGATCATTGATCAGGGCCTGGCCAAGACCGATCCGTTGAAGCATCCCTTTGGAATACTTTTTCAGGAGGAGATTTTCTTTCCCTTCGAGCCCTACAAGGCTTATGATCTTTGCAGATCTCTCATTTATTTTTTTGTTACTGAGTGACGATAGTTTCCCACTCAGGGCAAGAGTTTCTTTTGCATTCAGGTAATCATAGTAGTAGGGGGATTCGGATAGGAATCCGATCGAAGCCCGGCTTGATACTTTTTCTGCCTCTTCTCCAAAAAGTCTGATCGTTCCATGATCAGGTTTGATTAGCCCCAGAATACATTTTATAGTGGTTGTCTTTCCTGCACCATTCAGACCGAGAAAGCCGTAAATTGTCCCTTTTTTTACATTAATATTTACATTCTTCAGAATTGTGGTTTTTTTGTAGAGAAAATTTGATCTGAAAGATTTTGAAAGATCTTTGATCTCTAAAGCATTCATAGTGATATAATCCTCCGAAGAGGATTATATCACTTAGAAAAAATGTTGTTAACTATGAGCCAATTAAAAAAATACATTCTATTGCAGTTTGCTGCAATTCTCCCTGGCTTCACATCTTCACAAAAAAATCCTCAATGTAGCACCGGGGCTACGTTTCCGGTTTTTTTACTCAGTTGCTTTGCCATGAAAAATTTCGCTAAACTTCATAACAAATCTATTTTTTCAATCAGCTCCTATCTTTTCTTATTTTAGCCTGAGCAAGAGCGAGTCTTGCTATGGGAACTCTGAAAGGGGAGCAGGAAACATAGTTCATCCCTGCATTAAAACAAAATTCAACAGAACTGGGTTCTCCGCCATGTTCTCCACATATTCCTATTTTAAGTTCCGGTTTTACAGATCTTCCCTTGTCTATACCTATTTTCATTAATTGCCCGACACCTTCCTGATCCAATACCTGGAATGGATCTTTGGGAAGTATTCCTGCTTCTACATATTCAGGTAGAAAAACACCGGCATCATCCCTTGAATATCCGAACGCCATTTGAGTAAGATCGTTAGTGCCGAAAGAGAAGAAATCAGCCTGTTCAGCAATTTTATCAGCAACAAGACATGCTCTCGGTATCTCTATCATTGTACCAATTTTAAACTCAATGCTTTCTCCTGTCTCAGCAAAGATCTCTTCAGATTTTTTGAGGATCACTTCTTTCAGGAAGACAAATTCTTTTTCGGTACCGGTTAAAGGGATCATGATTTCGGGCAGGACTTTTATCCCATCCTTTTTCACATTCAGCGCAGATCTGATGATTGCTTCCGCCTGCATTTCTGCTATCTCAGGATATGTGATCGCCAGTCTGCATCCTCTATGCCCCAGCATCGGGTTGAACTCATGAAGAGATTCGGTTTTCTCTTTCAGTTTTTTAAAATCAACTTTGATAATTTCAGCGAGTTCTTTAAGATCTTTGTCTGACTGAGGAAGAAATTCATGAAGAGGCGGATCGAGCAGTCTTATTGTTACAGGAAATCCGTTCATTACTTTGAAAATTCCCGTAAAATCCTCCATCTGCATCGGAAGGAGCTTCTTAAGGGCTTTCACCCTCCCCGCTTTGTCATCGGCAAGGATCATCTCTCTTACGGAATTGATCCTGTCACCTTCAAAGAACATATGCTCGGTCCTTGTAAGTCCGATCCCTTCTGCTCCGAACTTTATGGCGATCTCACTGTCTTTCGGAGTGTCTGCATTCGTCCTGACGTTAATCGGTCTCTCTTCATCGACCCATTCCATGAATTTTTCAAAATCTCCGGATATTTCCTGTGTGGTTAGTTTTAATTCACCTTCTATAACTTCTCCGGTTGTACCATTAAGCGTGATCATATCGAATTCACTGAAAGATTTTCCTGATATCTCACATGTATTATCACCTTTTATAACAAGTTCGCCGCATCCTGCAACACAACATTTTCCCATTCCTCTGGCAACTACCGCTGCATGGGATGTCATTCCGCCTGTTGATGTGAGTATCCCTTCTGCGGCATCCATTCCTCCGATATCTTCCGGTGAAGTTTCTTTCCTGACGAGAATAACTTTCTCACCTTTTTTAGACATCTCTTCCGCTTTAGCTGCGGTAAAAACGATCTTTCCTATTGCAGCTCCGGGCGATGCAGGCAAACCTTTAGCAATAGATGTATAATTCTCTGCCGGATCGATACTGGGGTGAAGGAGTTGATCCAATTGGTTGGGGCTGACCCTCATTATAGCTTCCTTTTTCGTTAAATGGCCTTCCTCGACCATATCCACAGCGATCTTTATTGCTGCGAGCCCTGTTCTCTTCCCGTTCCTTGTCTGGAGCAGGTAAAGTTCTCCATTCTGGATCGTAAATTCCATATCCTGCATATCTTTATAGTGGTCTTCAAGAATATCTTTGAAATCTATCAATTGTTTATAAATGCCCGGGTTATCTTTCTCCAGTTCAGAAACGGGGAAAGGGGTTCTTATCCCGGCTACAACATCTTCACCCTGGGCGTTCATGAGGTATTCACCATAATATTCATTCTCACCGTTTGAAGGATTTCTTGAGAATGCAACACCGGTTCCGGAGGTTTCACCAAGATTTCCAAACACCATGGACTGGATATTTACTGCAGTCCCGATGAGCCCGACGATATCGTTAAGCTCTCTGTATTTGTTTGCTCGCGGATTATGCCATGAACCGAAAACAGCATTTATTGAGCCCCATAATTGTTCGATCGGGTCCTGTGGAAAATCCTGCCCTGTCTCTTTCCTTACCAGTTCTTTATATTTAATAACGATTTGCTTAAGATCCTCTGTCTTCAGGTCCAGATCAGAACTGATACCCTTCGATTCTTTCTCTTTGTCGAGGATCATCTCAAATTTTCCATGATCAATACCGATCACAACATTACCGAACATCTGGATGAATCTCCTGTAAGAATCAAAAGCAAACCTTCTGCTATCTGAAAGTTGAGCCAGCCCTTCTACAGATTTGTCATTCAGGCCCAGGTTCAGAACTGTATCCATCATTCCGGGCATTGAAACAGCGGCGCCGGATCTTACTGAAACCAGCAGGGGATCTTTGTCGTCACCAAGTTTCTTCCCCATGAGCTTTTCAAGTTTTTCCAGATTCTCAAGGACCTCTTTTTTGATGTTATCAGGATATGATTTGTTGTTTTTGTAAAATATATCACATACTTCAGTTGTGATTGTGAAACCGGGGGGGATCGGGAGTCCCAGACTTGACATTTCTGCCAGGTTTGCGCCTTTTCCACCCAGAATGTTTTTCAGTTCTTTCTTACCGTCTGTGTTTTCTTTTGAAAAAAAATATACGTACTCACTTGCCATTATTTCTCCTTGTTCATGGCTTTCGCCAGAATATTTATTATTGTTAAAATTTTAGTTCTGTCCGGAATGAATCTTACATTACCTCTGTTAAAAACATCCAGAAGGTGGTAGGGTATACCCCCGGAATGGAACATGACTATTTCTGAGTTAGTGAAAATATCGGGGAGTGATATGAGAACATTGTGGTTTTCCATTGAATCGACGATTTTAGAATTTACAAAAACTATGAAATTGTCACCTTCCGGAATTTTCCCTTCAGTGATGTTTTCAATTCCTGTTTCGCTGATGGAAAGATTTTTATACTCCCCTTTAATTGAATTTAAGATTTCGATCTCATCACTGTTAAAACCGATCAGTCTTGCACTAACATCCATCAGTATTTGTTTTTTCTCTTCCCTGTTTCCCCCCCCTGCCGGGAAATTAAAGGTGAATTCGGTATAACTTCCGGGTTCTGATTCGACCGAATATTTCCCTTTATGATCAGAAATAACTATTTCAGTTGTAAGAAGTCCGATTCCTCCCTTTCCCGGGAATCTGGAAAAAAAAGGGGTCCAGATATGGGCTATATCTGATTCTTCGATACCGCCACCGTTATCCCTTATTTTTATGTATATACCATCTTCTGCCTGCCCGGTAGTGATCTCGATCTCTCCATTCTTTATGTCTTTTAATACAATGGCTGTAATTGCATTATGGACCACACTTTGAAGCAGAAGAGATATCTGTCTTTTATCTGAATTTATAAGTGGTATGGACTTATCAAGTTTCAGTTCTATCCTGATATTATTTTCCCTTAATTTTTCAAATAATTTTTTTTCCGAGATTATCAAAGCATTTATGTTGTGAAGCTTCATAACAGGTTTACTAATGACCAGGGAGTCCTTCAGGTTATCAAAAAGGTCTGTCAGTTCGAGTGCATTCCTCTCGATCCTGTTAATCTTTTCAATCAGAACATCGTCAAGATTTTTCATCTGAAGAATTTGTGCGTAACCGAGAATAGGAGTTAGTTTGTTCTTCAGCTTATGAAGGATTACCGGGAGGATATCGGGATAAGGGCCTATGCTTGTACTATCAGCAGCTAAATTGTTATTCTGGTCAGAATTGTTTAAAAATCTCCTGATCTCTTCCAATAATATTTCTTTTTTCAATTTATTTTAACCCGGCCCTTTTGATACCATCCCGATTATAGTTCATTATCGAAGTATTGGCAAGAAAATTTCCTGATTAATCCCGAAAACCCTGTGTTGAACAGGACTTTTTCGTCTTTGAATAAGAATTAATTTGGATTTCAATTAAATTGACTTTTTTTTGTCTTGTACATATTATTAAATTAATTAAGATACTAAATTTATTTATTATAAAAAGGAGGAAAAATGAGCATTTCAACAGATTCTAATGAAATTAAATATGCAAAAGGTTTGGAGGGTGTTATAGCTGCTATCAGCGGGATTTCATTTATCGATGGTGATCAGGGGATTCTTGTTTACAGGGGATTCTCTATTGAGACTCTTGCAAAGCATTCAAATTACGAGGAGACAGTATATTTGCTGCTTCACGGGGAGCTTCCGACACGCCTTCAGCTGGAGGAACTTTCGAACCAGTTAAAGGAGTACAGGACTTGTGAACGAGTGATGCCTTCATTAAAATCTTTTCCCACAGATGCGCATCCTATGGATGTGGTAAGGTCGGTTGTTTCTCTTATGGGGATCTATTGTCCTGATAAATTTGATTTCTCAAAAGAGATAAAATTGCAGAAGGTTTTAAGGGTTGTGGCAAAACTTCCCACTATCGTTGCTGCTTATGACAGGATCAGAAAAGGACTGGATCCAATTCCTCCGGACAATTCTCTTAATCATGCTGAGAATTTTCTATATATGCTTAATGGTGAAAAACCTGATGAACTGAGTGCAAAGATCATGGACATAATGTTCATCCTGCACGCGGATCATGGGATGAATGCATCAACGTTCTCTGCAATGGTCACAATATCAACATTATCAGATGTATACTCTTCCCTTACTGCAGGGATCGGAACATTGAAGGGGCCCCTTCATGGCGGGGCTAACGAAAGGGTTCTTAAAATGCTGGGAGAAATAAAATCTCTTGACAATGTTAAACCCTGGCTGGATGAAGCCATGGAAGAGAGAAGGAAAATAATGGGATTCGGACACAGGGTTTACAGAGCATATGACCCGAGAGCAAAGATCCTCAAGAAATATGCGAAGAAACTTGGTGAACAAAAACATGATGACCTTTTTTTTGAGATCGGTGAAAAAGTTGAAGAATATATGATTGCCAAGGTTGGAGATAAAGGGATACTGCCGAATGTCGATTTTTATTCAGGGATTGTACTTAATCATCTGGGAATAACAACAGATATATTTACACCTATTTTTGCAATATCCAGATCGGCCGGTTGGGGTGCTCATATACTGGAATACCTTGAGTCTAACAGACTCTTCAGGCCTCGTGCGATTTATAACGGGCCTTACCATCAGGAATATATAGAAATTGAAGAAAGAGAGGGAGTGTAAATTGGGAGAAAAAGTAACATACGAAAATGGAAAACTTGTAATACCTGACAATCCGATAATTAATTTTATCGAGGGAGACGGTATCGGTGTGGATATAACCCCACCTGTAATTAAAGTTATTGATGCAGCAGTAAAAAAGGCATATGATGGAAAAAGAAAAATTGAGTGGAGAGAGATCTATGCGGGGGAAAAGGCTTATGAGAAAACAGGGTCTTATCTTCCGGATGAAACACCAGAGCAGATAGAAGAGTACAGGATTGCTATAAAGGGGCCGCTCACAACACCTGTCGGAGGTGGTTTCAGAAGTTTAAATGTTTCTTTAAGGCAGATACTCGATCTTTACGCATGTATCAGGCCTGTCAATTATATCAAAGGGGTTCCATCTCCGATGAAAAATCCGGAAAAGCTGGATATAGTACTTTTCAGAGAAAATACTGAAGATGTTTACGCAGGGATAGAATTTGAGTCCGGATCAGAGGAATCAAATAAAATAATTGAACTTTTAAAAGAGTTTGGAAAGAATCCGAGAGAGAATTCCGCTATAGGAATTAAACCTATTTCCGAGATTGGGACAAAAAGGCTTGTCCGGATGGCTATCCAATATGCAATTGACAATAACAGAAAGAGCGTCACTCTTGTCCACAAAGGAAATATCATGAAGTTTACCGAAGGATATTTTAAGAGCTGGGGATATGAGGTTGCTAAAGATGAGTTCAGGGACAAGATCGTGACTGAAGAGGAAACATGGGATGGAGCTTCTACGGAGGGAAAAATACTGATAAATGACAGAATTGCCGACTCGATGTTCCAGCAGCTTTTGCTAAGGCCTGATGAGTATGATGTTCTGGCTACGCCTAATTTGAATGGTGATTATTTGTCTGACGCAGGTGCTGCACAGGTTGGAGGCCTTGGGATGGCTCCCGGTTCCAATGTAAGGGATGATGTTGCATTGTTTGAGGCAACCCATGGCACTGCTCCTAAATATGCGGGCCAGGATAAAGTAAACCCGAGTTCTCTTCTCCTTTCAGGCGTGATGATGCTTGATCATATGAAGTGGAATGAGGCCGCAGGCCTGATAAGGGAATCACTCGAAAAAACGATCCTGCAGAAGAAGGTCACTTATGACCTTGCAAGACAGCTTGACAATGTTACACCGGTAAAAGCATCTGAATTCGGAGATGCAATAATAGCAAATCTTTAAAATAAAGGAGTTATTATGAAACAAAGAATTTATGTAAAAACAAAAGAGTTGGAAGATTTTACGGTTAATGTACTTAAGAATGCTGGCCTGAATGAGACAGATTCGAAGATAACGGCATCTGTACTTTTGTCTGCAGACAAAAGGGGCATCGAATCACATGGAGTTGCCAGGTTGAAAAGGTATGTGGATGGAATAAAGAGTGGCATAATAAAATTATCGCCTGATGTGAAAACCATAAAAGAGACCCCGGTTTCACTTGTTGTAGACGGTGGTGGCGGTATGGGTCAGCCGATTGCCTACAATACAATGAAAAAGTGTATAGAGAAGGCAAAAACAAGTATGATGTGTTTTGCATCTATCAGAAATTCAAATCATTACGGGATTGCCGGATATTATACGCTTATGGCTCTTGAAGAAGATATGATAGGTGTATCACTGACTAACTCGGCCCCCTTAGTGGTACCCACATTTGCCAAAGATGCAGTAGTTGGAACGAATCCGATATCAATAGGAATCCCGGCTAAAAAACAAAAACCTTTTTTACTTGATATGGCAACATCAACCGTTCCCAGAGGAAAACTTGAGGTTTTCTCCAGGAAAGAGGAACCGATGCCGGACTCCTGGGCTACGGATGAGAAAGGAATCCCAACTAAAGATTCCCTGAAGGTGTTGGATAATCTGTTGAATCGTAAAGGAGGAGGACTCCTTCCGCTCGGAGGTGGAACAGAACTGACAGGCGGCCATAAAGGCTACGGACTTGGAGCAATAGTTGATATATTCTCCGGTGTATTTTCATCAGGAGCTTTCGGTAAAGATGTCTATGGGAAAAAGGGAGAACCACCTGAGGTAGCACATTTTATTGGTGTGATAAATCCGGAAGCATTCATGGGGAAAGATGAGATAAAGAAAAATATGGATGCATATATAGAAATGCTTAAAGGATCTAACAAGGCTGAAGGGCAGGATCGGATATATGTAGCCGGTGAGAAGGAATATATTGCAGATGAGAACAACAGCGTAAAACTGAGTATCCAGAATAAGGTGTTTGATATACTGAACGGGTTGGGAGAAGAATTTAATCTTAAACTGGAAGGTGAATAGAATGATAAAATGTAATAACTGCAGCAATGAGATGAAAGCTGAGTATAAATTCTGTCCGAATTGCGGGTGTCCGGGGAATGACAAAAAAAATCCTTACTATTGGGAAAAAGAGTCAATGCGGAGCAGAAGAAAGGGGAAAACCCGGAATGCTATTGAAGCGAACATTAAGTATATTGAACTTGATGATAAAGACCCTCATGCATTCAAGAATCTGGGAGACCTCTATTATTATACAGGGCAGATCGAACTTTCGATTGAAGCTTATCTCAAATCATTAGAGCTTAAAGATGATTTTGCTGATACTTATTATTATCTGGGAATTAGTTATTACAGATGTGGAAAGATCAGTAAGGCTGTTGAGTGTCTTGAAAAGTGTCTTGAACTTAATCCTGATTTTATTATCGGTTATTATTGGCTGGGAATCACATATTATCATAAAGGAGAAAGGCAGAAAGCGATTGATTCTTTCGAGAGACTTATAGAACTCAATCCTGAGTCTATTATTGCAAATTACCACATTGGTATAAATTTCAGTTCTGTTGGTGAGTATGAGAAAGCTATTCCATACTTTGAGAGAGTCATCTCTGCTAGTCCGGATGATGAGGCCGTTCTTTATCATCTGGGAATCTCATACTTCAGGACAGGGAAATTTCCTAAAGCTGTGGAAATGTTCCGGAAATCCGTGGAGTTGAATCCTGAAGATAACAGATCCAAAAAAATGCTTGAATTCATGCTGAATGTTTCAGAGGTTTGAACATTACTGAATGAACAGCCTTTCAACTAAGGGACTAACCAAGATATATAACGGTATTCCAGTTGTTGATGAGATAAACCTGGATATCAAATCAGGTCAGATAATTGGGCTGCTGGGAAGGAATGGGGCAGGGAAAACCACCACATTCCTGATGTTATCCGGAATTGTTAAGCCGGATTCAGGTGAAATATTCTTTGATGATAAAAAAATAAATGATGTCCCCTCCTATAAAAGGGCAGAGTTGGGGCTGATCTATCTTCCTCAGCAGAATTCTGTATTTCTTAAAACTACTGTTTTTAAGAATCTTTATCAAATCCTGGAAATGAAAGTCGGGGCAAAAGATGCCAGGGAAAAGGCACTTGAACTTCTTGAAGATTTCGGCCTGATGTATGTGCAGAACTCTTTTGCTTTTCAATTGTCGGGCGGGGAGAAGAGGCGGCTTGAGATTGCAAGGGCAATGATAATGGAGCCGAAATTCCTGTTTCTGGATGAACCGTTTACAGGCATAGATCCGATAACTATACTTGAGATCCAGAAAATAGTCCTGAAATTAAAAAAGCGTGGGATCGGGATAATTATTACCGATCATAATGTTATGGATACATTTGATATTACCGATCAGGTTTATATTATTCATAAGGGAAAGATCCTTAACTATGGTACTCCTTCGGAGATCGTGAAAGAGAAGAAGACAAAGAAACTTTTTCTCGGAGATGATTTCGAGTGGGCACAGTCTCCATCAAAAAAGAGTTAAAGCGGCGGACCGGCTAGAGAATAGAGTACCCATCAGGTTATACTAATTTTTAGAATATTTATTATTTTTGAGATTTGTTATATCTATTTTATATACTTTAGTTTAAGGAGAATAATGAAGAAAATACTTGTAATTCTAACAATTGCTTTTTGTTTGCTGATAGTTACTGAAATTAATCTGAATGCCGGTGAAAAAGATGATTTTGAGATAACTAACATGTGGGTTGTGAACAGAACAGGAAATGTGTGGGTAAGAGTGATGTTTCACGGAACGAGACCGTTCAGAGGTGATGTATATTTCGGAATCTGGTTTAATAATGGTATTAAAAGGCCGGTAAAAAAGAGATTGATTTTTACTGATAAAAGTGGTGCGCGTGATCTTATCGTATGTAATTTTACTCATCTTAAAGTTTTATCAGGAGAGGGTAAATTGAAGGTTAAGGTTGATGCAACGAGTCAGTATAGAGAGATAAATGAAAAGAATAATGTGTTTGAAAAATATGTTAAATTTGCTAAAATCTCAAAGATAAAGCTATCGGTGATTCCAAAATGGTGTACCCTGAAAAGAGGAAATATAAAAAAAATTCAATTCAAAGCAGAATTCACAGTTAAGGGGAGAGGGACAGTGCTCCTGAGGTATTTAAAAGAATATAAAAGATACCGTTTAAAACCGGGATTCCACGACTCTGCAGGAAGGCTTATTAATTCAACAAAAACAAAGCCTCAGGATTTCTATTCTAATCTTGGAGTATATGGTTACAAGACAAAAGTGGAAACCATTACATGGTATAAGATCGAATCTTTTAATATAAATGCAAAAAATCAGGAGATACAGAAGGGAACTTATAAAGTTACAGCCGATAGTCCGAACAGAGCAGCCTCAAATATAGCCTCATGGACTACCCAATACCAGAAATAGTTTAACGCTATCTGATTTACATATGATCTGACTGGTTTTGTTATCTTTCAGATCTACCTGTGTTCTTGATTTTTTTTCTCTGTTTAAATATACTGAATAGGGAACAAATTCACATTTAAACGGAGTAAACATGGATATAAAAAAGAGAGCAGAAAAACAAAAGAATTGGATTGAGAAGGGGCTTCATAAAATTCCGGGATTTAAAGGATATTATGAGAGAGAATTAAGAAGAGACTCTGACAAACTTCAACGTGAGTTTATGGTTCTTAAACTTAATGAAGGGCTTGAAGAGTTCAGGGGAATGATAAAAGATGTTACAAGGAGAAGTGACCTTAAACAATTAACCGAATATGGTGATGTACAGAAATATTTTGAAAAAGTCATCAATAACATCAGATATAGTGATAGAGGATATACAGGGTTTTTTGATCTTATAAAAGTTAAGGAAGATGAACTGGATGTTATTTATGAAAAGGATCTTGAAATAGTAGAGTCAGTACTGAAGTTCAAAGAAGATATTCTGGTTTTTAAAGATATAACTTCGGATTCGGACAAACTGGAAAAAATAAGGAAATCACTTAAAAATATTGAAGAGTCTTATGAAAAAAGGAATAAGATCCTTAAAGGCTTCAATGTTGAATAAGGGAGGATAGGATGAAACTTGAAATATTACAATACTTTGACAATACAGGAAAAGAGATATCACACCGGATCCCCGAGTCGGGATCTGCTGATATTAAGATGGGTGCACAGCTTATAGTTCAGGAAAATCAGGCAGCGGTTTTTTTCAGGGATGGGAAGGCTCTCGATACATTCACTTCGGGAAGACATGTCCTTTCCACGATGAACATACCCCTCCTGACAAAATTGTTGTCACTTCCTTTCGGGTTCAAATCTCCTTTCCAGGCACAGGTTTATTTTCTTAATTTACAAACATTCCTTAATATGAAGTGGGGGACAAAAGAACCGGTCAGCTTCAAGGATTCCGAACTCGGATATGTCAGACTGAGGGCATTCGGTGTCTATTCAATAAAAGTTACCAATCCGCAATTGTTCATCGGGGAAGTTGTGGGTACAAAGGCGATATATAGTGCTAATGATATTGAAGATTTCCTCAGGAATGTAATTGTGGGGAGGCTTAATGACCTTCTGGGAGAGAATCTGAATACCATATTTGACCTTCCTCAGTATTTTGATGAACTCGGAGTTGGAATGAAATCCAGGATTAGTGATGATTTTGGAAAATACGGGTTGGAAATATCTGATTTCATAATTAATTCGATCACACCACCGGAAGAAGTACAGAAGAGTATTGATGAGAGAGCCGGAATGGGAGCAGTTGGAGATATGGGGAAATTTATGAATTTTAAAGCTGCCAAAGCAATGGAGAAAGCAGCAGAAGCCGGTGGGGAAGCTTCTTCAGGTATGGGAATGGGGCTTGGAGCCGGGTTTGGAATGATGATGCCCGGGATGATAAACAAATCGATGAGCCAGGCAGGTCAGAATAGCGGCCAGGGTGTTCAGGCCGGTGGTCAGCAACCTGTCCCAATGATAGAGTGTACGAAGTGCAAAACCTCTATCCCGGTAGGATCCAAATTCTGTTCTGAATGCGGTAATAAAGTTGAAAAGGGGAAATTTTGTTCCAAGTGTGGAGTTCCACTTTCAGCTGATGCTAAATTCTGTAATGGATGTGGTGAGAAAGTTCAGAAAAAATGATATTTGAATGTCCGAAATGCGGAGGAAAGAATAACTTAGAATTAGCTGAGAATGAGTTTGTTAAGTGTTCCTATTGTAATAATTTCTCATATATTGACCTGGACGGAATAGTATCAGTTTATACTTATAAATCACTTATAGATATTAAAGATACAACCCTTTTTTTAAAAAAGGATTTTGAAAAGACCGGTTTTTCTGAAGAATTCAAAATCATCAACAATTATCCTGTTTATATCCCTTTCTGGGATATTGAGGGTAGCAAAGTTTTATCAGGCGGGAGTTCGCAATTCAGGGAGGATGGAGCTGTAAAACCATCTGAAGAGAAAGCGATATTTGATTTTGATTCGATCTCAGGATCGATAGAGATCATTGAGCCGGATATTATTCCCGGGGAGGATGAAAAGAAAATATTATGTTATCTCCCTTTTTATAAAGTTATAATAAATTATAGAGGGGAAGAGTACGATTTTCTTGTTAATGGAATGAGTGGAGAGATATCAGGAGATCCTATCCCCTTTGTTTCAGTTAAAGAAGCAGGTTCTCTGTTCCCTCAATTCCTTTTGATCTTCCTGGTGGCATTTGTGATAAATTTTATTTTTGACAATATTTTTCTCGCAATTTCCACAAATATAATTGCAATATACCTTCTTTTTAGTTTTTTAATATCAAAGATCAGCAGGAAACTATATAAAAATGAAAGTTAAAGTAATCTCCTGTAGTGAATGCGGAGCGCCTCTCAGAGTATCAGAGGGGCAGTTTTTATCCTTATGTAAGTTTTGCAATGTGAAATATTATGTTAAACAGGATATTCCGCCTGCAATATTGATTAAAGATAATATTCAGCTCAAGGATGCAAAAAGAATAGTTCTTGACCAGCTTAGAAACAAAGCTGTTTCCAAAGGTTTCCTTTCAAACTCCTATTTTGAAAAGGGGACTCTTTTTTTTATTCCCATGATCGAGATCAGAGGTATTAAGGCCAGAGCAACCTCAAAAGAAATTACCGGAAAAAACGAATACGGGTATTCCGCATATGACTATATTGAGAATGGCAGCAATCTGAGTGATCTGGAGATCGATTTTATTGAAGGCTTTATTATTGAAGAGAGCCTTATCAATGCTGATCAGGCGGAATTTAATGTTACAGAGATGAGAAAGAGAGGGATTGTGCTTCCTCTGAAACCTGATTTCCACTTAGGTGAAAAAGAGAGTCTTGAGGAGCAGATGGTTATTGAGAAACATATAAGGATAATATATTTCCCTGTCTGGGAGATAAACTACAGTTATAGCGGGATTGTATTTAAAAGTTATATTTCAGCTATTGACGGAACACCGATTAAGATCCAGGCTATCAAAGATCACAGAAAAAAACTATTCTTCTCAATAATCGGAATATTCAGTCTCGCTACTCTTTTCGCAAGAGGGTCAAAATTTCTCCTTTTAGTCATGATGGGGCAAAAACAGGGAGTGCAGGTAGGGGGCTTTGCGATAGGATTTTTGCTGTTCGGTGCATTCATCACATTAATGGTCAGCAGCCTGCTGGTCCCGTTCTTCTGGGAAATGTTCGCATTCAGAGAGATAGTATCTATAAGAAAGGATGAGGTTGAAAACCGGCTTATAAATTATTCGGAGAACAACCTTATGAAATTTCTTCGAGGCTTAATAAATAAAGTAGAAGTTATTTTTACTATAAATGAATCTGACGATGGTTGATAATATTAAATTGAAATGTGATAAGTGTTCCCGGAATCTTTCCGGAAGAAATAACAGTATTGTTTTTTTTTGTCTCTCCTGTTCTAGAGGATGTGATATCAGTGGAAAAACAAGAACATGCTATGACCTGAAATTTGCCATACCTGAGAAAGAACAGGATTTCCCGATGGAATATTTCCCGTTCTGGCATATAAAATGTGATTTTATTGTTGAAAACACCTCAGATGTGAGCAGACTGGAGGGTGAGGATGATTTCTATATCCCTGCTTTTTTTATAAAGAATATTAACTATTTCGGGGATATCGGTTTGTACTATTTACAAAAGGAAATAAAACCTCAATACGGAGAGAAACTTGACATCCCTGTTTTTCCGGCAGACAGAGGGCTCGGAGATGCTTTGAACTATCCCTATATTTACCTTATGAAAGAGTATTCTAAGAAAATTGAAGTGGAATTTTTAAATATTGAAGTTAAAAGTAGAGAAACCGGCCTGGTAATGGTCCCTTTCTATAAAAAAGATCATTCCTATTATGATTCATTTCTTTTCTGGAAGTATCCGTCCGGAGCATTGATTTGAAAATTCAGGGGGTTATGGAGTTATGTCCAAAAAAAAGTATATATTAGCTCTTGATCAGGGGACAACAAGTTCACGTGCAATAATATTCAATAAGAGAGGGGAAATTGCCGGAACTTCCCAGAAAGAGTTCCGTCAGATATTCCCGAGGCCCGGGTGGGTGGAACATGACCCGATGGAGATCTGGGGAACACAAGTGGGAGTGGCAAAAGAAGCTCTCGAATCCAGCTTTATAGATATTGATGATATTGTATCCGTGGGGATTACTAATCAGAGGGAAACAACTGTTTTGTGGGACAGGAAGAGTGGAAAACCGGTATACAATGCGATAGTATGGCAATGCCGGAGAACTGCAGATATTTGTGAGGAGTTGTCCGGCGATAAAGATTTTGAAAATTATATTGAAGAGAATACGGGGCTTGTAATTGATGCATATTTCTCTGCAACGAAGATAAAATGGATCCTTGATAATGTCAGAGGTGCCAGGAGAAAAGCAGAGAAAGGGGATCTTCTGTTTGGAACTATTGATACATGGATACTCTGGAATCTTACAGAAGGGAAAACTCATGCAACAGATTTTTCAAATGCTTCCCGGACTATGATGTACAATATAAAAAATCTTGAGTGGGACAGGGAAATTTTGAAAAAACTTGATATCCCCTTCAGCATACTGCCTTCTGTAATGCCCTCAAGCGGGATTTATGGTTATACCTCACCTGAAATCCTGGGAAGATCCATCCCGGTATCAGGTATTGCCGGGGACCAGCAGGCAGCTTTATTCGGCCAGGCCTGCTTTAAAAAGGGGATGGTGAAAAACACATACGGTACCGGCTGTTTTATGCTGATGAATACAGGAGACAAATTAGTACGTTCGAAGAATAAATTACTCACTACGATCGCCTGGGGATTGGATGGAGAGGTGGAGTATGCTCTTGAAGGGAGTGTGTTCATAGCCGGAGCCTCTGTTCAATGGCTCCGTGACGAGATTAAGCTGATCAGGGAGGCATCAGAAAGTGAAGATTTTGCGTTAAAAGTAGGTGATACCGATGGAGTTTATGTTGTTCCTGCGTTTACCGGACTGGGTGCCCCTTATTGGGATATGGGAGCAAAAGGTGTTATTACGGGAATAACAAGGGGAACAAATAATCATCATATTATCAGGGCTACACTTGAATCAATTGCATATCAGACCAGAGATATACTTGATGCAATGAAGGATGATTCTGGGATAGGAATCAAGGCCCTGAAAGTTGACGGAGGAGCTTCATGGAATAATTTCCTGATGAATTTCCAGGCGGATATTCTCGGAGTCAAGACTCTTCGCCCCTCTGTTGTTGAGACAACTGCTCTGGGGGCAGCATATCTCGCAGGCCTTGCGGTGGGATTTTGGAAAGATAAAAATGAAATTGAAAAGAACTGGAAATGTTCGAAGACATTCTCTCCGAAAATGGGTAAAAAAAAGAGGGAAGAACTATATAAAGGCTGGAAAGAAGCAGTAAGGAGATCCTTCAGTTCGATCTGATATAGTTATACAGATGGATATGGTAAAAGAACTTATCAATACCTTAAAGGGAAAAGGGATAAAGTATGTGTTCGGGATCGAAGGCGGTTCCTGGATCCCTTATATGGAGGCGATGAGAATTAACGGGATAGAATTTGTCCTGGTTGCAAATGAATCAAGTGCAGGGATCATGGCTGATGTTTGTTTCCGAATAACAGGAATTCCCGGAGTGTGCTATGCAACTTACGGTCCCGGTGCTACAAATCTCAGTACGGGTGTCGGGTGTGCTTTTCTTGACAGGTCTGCAATAATTGCTTTCACTTCTGAATTTAATGATGATCAATTGGACAGGCGGGTTCAGATGAATATAGATCATCAATCTCTTTTCAAGGGGATCACCAAATGGACCTTCCGGCTCGATAATGATCGTGTGAAGGAGAGTATGGATGATGCTTTTGAAACTTCATTATCTGAGGTTCCCGGCCCTGTTCATGTCGGGATCTTGTCAAGTTCAGAAAAAAAAACAGTTGGTTCAGCTTCAGCCTCCCGGATTTCGAAAAATATTGAACCCGATGATCCGAATCCCCGGAAGCTGAAGATATTAGAAAATATTCTGAAAAGTTCACAAAGGCCGATTTTTGCTGCAGGGCTTACCGCTTCAAGACTGAAATTAGGAGAAAAGCTTAGAAAACTGGTGAGCCTCCATCATATTCCTGTTCTCCTTACTCCAATGGCAAAAGGGCTGATCCCACATGATCATGAGTGTTATTCCGGAGTCCTTTTTCATGCAATGAGCAGACAATTGAAGGAGATATACAATAAATCAGATCTTGTCATAGGGATAGGATATGATCCGGTAGAATTCGGATTTGAGGATTGGATGCCGGATGTTCCTTTAATAAATATTGATACATCTTTTGCAGATGTTTCAGAAGAGACCGATCTTATCTGTGATATAAAAGGCGATATAGGCAAAGCCCTCGACCATATATCTACACTTGATCCGGTAAAGACAGAGTGGGATTTTGAAGAAATAAGGAGAATTAAAGAGATGTTATTGAATCCTCCGGAACTAAACGGGGATTCGTTGGGGCCGATAGCAGCACTCCGAATATTGAGGGAAAAACTACCTCAGGATGGAATAATGACCTGTGATGTCGGCGCACATACTCACTTGATAGGGCAGATCTGGGATGTTGAAGATCCCGGGATGATGATCATGACAAACGGATGGTCATCGATGGGGTTCGGGATCCCGGCAGCTATTGCGGCAAAACTAATTCTACCAGACAGAAAAGTTGTCTGTGTGACAGGTGACGGTGGTTTTATGATGATGGCGGGAGAGATAGTAACTGCAAGAAGGCTTGGCCTGAATGTTGTTTTTCTTGTTCTGGCAGACAGGGAATTGAGTTTGATAAGGGTGAAGCAGGATAACCACGGAGTAACTAATTATGGAGTAAAACTATATGATGGTGATCTCATCAATGAGAATACATTTTTCGGTGTTCCGGTAAAAATGGCCGGAAACAGGGAAGAGTTGAGTTCAGCTATCGATGCAGGATTTGAAAGTTCAGGTCCGCTGATCATTGAAGCTGTAATAGACGGGGAGGAGTACAACTCTTTAATTTCAGGAGAATTCAGGTAAAATGGACAAAACTAAAAAGAAAACAATATCTCTTATCGGAATTCCATTTGATGAAAAATCATCTTTTTTAAAAGGGTGTGCAAAAGCCCCGCCTCTGATCCGTGAAAGTTTAAATTCTTATGCAATCAATTCATTTGCAGAGAATGGTGTGGATATAAGAAATGAAAATATTATTGACAGGGGTGATTTTAGTGTAAAGGAACTCTCTGATGTAGTTAATATTGCTGATAAGTTTCTCCGGAAAGGCGATAGTATACTTGCCTTAGGAGGTGATCACTCTATTACATATCCTCTTGTCAAAGCATGTTCCGGATATTATTCCGGTATTGAGATACTGCATATCGATGCTCATCCTGACCTTTATGATGAACTTGCGGGTGACCGCCTGTCCCATGCATGCCCGTTTGCCCGGATAATGGAGGAAAAACTGGCTGCCAGGCTTGTCCAGGTAGGAATCAGGACCATAAACACCCATCAGAGAGAACAGGCGGAAAAATTTGGAGTGGAGACCATTGCAATGAAGGAATTTTCTGTGTCAGATGTTCCGGATTTTTCAAATCCGGTCTATATATCGGTCGATCTTGACGGGATTGACCCTGCGTTTGCTCCCGGAGTGTCACATCATGAACCGGGGGGGCTCTCCTCAAGGCAGGTTGTTGATATTATCGATAATATTAATGTCCCTGTTATTGGTGGAGATATTGTAGAGTATAATCCGGGAAGAGATGTCAGTGGAATAACTTCGGCTCTCGCAGCGAAGCTTGTCAAAGAGATACTTTCAAAGATGGTAGTAAATATATGAAATTAAAAATTCAGAACCGGAGGAATTATGACTGAAGATAAATTTACAATTGAGGCGGAGGACGGGAAGAGAATCTTTGTTTACAGATGGTTGCCTGATGAGAAGAAAAAGCTAAAATGTATTGTTCAAATATCGCATGGAATGGCGGAACATGCAGGCAGGTATAAAAGGTACGCAGAATACATGAATTCAATAGGGATCGGTGTTTATGCCAATGACCACAGAGGACATGGAAAAACAGCAGGGTCACTTGAAAATGTCGGATATTTTCCTGATGAGGACGGGTGGGACTTTGTTGTAAGTGATATGTTTCTGCTTACGGAAAAGATCAGAGATACACATCCCGGAATAGTGGTATTTCTCCAGGGGCAAAGCATGGGATCTTTTCTTGCCCGCGACTATATTGCAAGGGATGGAAGTAAAGTAGATGGAGTGATCCTGACGGGGACTGCAGGAGATCCCGGGATCAAGGGAAGCATGGGGATTCTTGCTGCAAAACTTTTCAGCAAACTTCTGGGAAGACGTCATCGGGACAGGATACTTGATAAGTCCGTATTTGGATCTTACAATAAACAATTCGAACCGGCAAGGACCAAATTTGACTGGCTGACCAGTGATGAAAGTGAAGTAGATAAATATATAAATGATGAATATTGTGGAGGTATATTTACTTCAGGCTTTTTTGTTTATCTTTTCACCGGGCTTAAGAAGGTCAATAAAAAGGAGAACTTCCGATCAATTCCAAATGAAATACCTATTATGTTGATCTCCGGGAAAAAAGATCCGCTTGGAGAAGACCTGAAAGGAGTTGAGAAAGTGATCAGCTCATTCAAAGAAGCGGGAATTAAAGATGTTGAGTATAAGTTTTATGAGAAGGGAAGGCATGAGATGCTGCACGAGATAAACAGGAAAGAAGTTTTTACCGATATCTCAGATTGGATCAATTCAAAACTGAATTGATGGTCATCAGTGGATAATCCGGCCTGCCCTTTATGTCACTTCCATGGTACAAAGCTATTCCACACCGATAAAAAAAGAGAGTTCTTTTTGTGTGAAGATTGCGGTCTTGTTTCAGTACCGAAGAGATATCACTTGTCAGAAGAAGAGGAGATGTCCAGGTACGATCTTCATGAGAACACTATTGATAATAAGGGGTATCTTAACTTTCTAAACAGATTTTATAAAGTTATAAGTAATATTGTAAGCAAAGAAAGCACAGGCCTTGATTTCGGGTCGGGGCCGGAACCAGTCCTTGCGGAATTGTTCACAGAGAGAGGCTATAATATTTCAGTTTATGATGTTTATTATGCTCCCGACAGGTCTGTATTAAATAAAAAATATGATTTTATAACTATTGTAGAAGTTTTGGAGCATCTGAAAAATCCCGAAAAAGAATTGAGAATGTTGTGGGATTGTTTGAATCCGGGTGGAGTAATCGGGATCATGACAAAATTTCTCCCCTTAAAAAAAAGTAAATTTTCTTCATGGAGTTATAAGAATGACACAACCCACATATGTTTCTATTCGGAGGCGGTTTTTAGATGGATCTCAAAACAGATTAATTCGAAATTGGTATTCCCTGTAGATGATATAGTATTGATGTACAAAACAAAATGATATAATAAAAATGTGTTATAAATTAGACAATTGAGAATGAGATCAAAGCTATTAGTTGTACTGTTTTTTGTTCTGGCCTCACTATTCTTTAATTATGGATCAAATGAAATGATTATGAAAAACTATGTAAATGATGGATTCTCCTGGGTAATAGAAAAAAAATTGAGCGGGATGCCTTTCCCCGGTGTTTTTGAGCCGGAGGTTGATGATATAAAATTTCTTAAAGAAATGGGGATAACTCTCCTCGTATCCCTTACACTCAAGACTCCGGACCTGGACCTGATGAGAGATGAGAGTATCAGGTCCCTTCACTATCCTGTAAAGGATTTTCATGCTCCAACTATTGAACAACTGAATAAATTTTGCCTCAGTGCTGACCGGGAGATGTCGGCGGGAGGAAGAGTGGCTGTACATTGTTATGCAGGGAAAGGGAGGACTGGTACTTTTCTTGCTGCATATCTTGTTTATAAAGGGTCAGGCTCTGAAGATGCGATAAAAAAGATCAGGGATCTTCGGCCAGGTTCGATCGAGACGGAAGAACAGGAAGATATGGTCAGGAAGTTTTATAAATATTTGCGGGAAAAATAAATAGTGGTTGAAGATTTCACAAAAAAAGTAGTTTCAATAATAAAAAGTATTCCCGAAGGAAAGGTCGTTACATATGGACAGGTAGCTTTTATGGCCGGAAAACCCAATGGGGCCAGGCAGATATCCTGGATCCTTAATTCGATGTCTGAGAAAGAGAGTCTCCCCTGGCACAGGGTCATTAACAGTTCAGGTAAAATATCGCTCCCTGAAGGATATGGATTTGAAGAACAAATGTACAGATTGAAGGGTGAAGGGATTGAGTTTGACAGGAACAACAGGATCAATTTGAAAAAATATCTCTGGTTATGAAAAAAATATAAAAAGGGTGATGAGGTTGTTATGACACATAAAGATATACCGGAAAATGTTAAACGCATTTTTGAAGAGAAAGTGGGTGAGATGAAAGATAAAGTTATGGTCCCTCCGCCTGTATTTAAGGCAATGCTGGGTGAGTTCCTCCATTTTGATGAAAAGAATTCAACTCTTGAGAACAGATTCCCTGTACTTAAGGAGCAATTGAATCCATACGGAACCATGCAGGGGGGCATCATTGCAGCAGCAGTTGACAACACGATCGGGCCTCTCAGTATGCTTGTTGCTCCCCCCAGTTTTACACGGAATATTGAGGTAAAATACAGGAGGACAATTCTTCCTGAAATAAAATTTGTCTATGTCCTTGGAAAACTTGTGGAAACAAAGGGCCGGCAGCTTTTCTTTACAGCAAGTGTTCATGATAACAACGGACTCGAATATGCATTTGCAAAATCGATGCATTGGATATTCTGATCCAATAAAACAAATGGAGATAAAATGAAAAATTATGAAATATTGTTCAAGATAACTTACGGGCTTTATGCTGTTTGTTCGGGAGATAAGGGCCAGGGGAACGGTTTCATATCAAACACTGTTTTTCAGGTATCATCAAACCCGGCAAAATTCGCACTGGGATGTAACAAAGATAACTATACCGCTGAGATTATCGAAAAGCACGGGAATTTTTCCGTGTCTATCCTGCATCAGGACACTGACTCCGAGTTGTTCGGTATCCTCGGATACAAAAGTGGCAGAGATCTTAACAAACTGGAAGGGATGAATATCAAATATGGGGAGACCGGGACTCCGATCATATTAGATGACTGTATTGTCTATATTGAATGCAAAGTTACAGACAAATTTGATGTCGGTTCCCATTGGCTCTTCATTGGTGAACTTGTTGATGCTCAAACTGTTGATGAAAGTGCGATACCAATTACCTACGACTTCTACCGGAAAGAGAAAAAGGGGAAAGCTCCGAAAAATGCTCCTACATATGTTGAAGAGTCAGATGAAGAGGGCACTGTTGGAAAAGGGGCAATATATAAATGTGCTGCATGTGGATATATCTATGATGAAGAAAAGGAAGGGGTGAAATTCGAAGACCTCCCTGATGACTGGAAATGTCCCCTCTGTGGTACTGAGAAGGAAAACTTTTTTAAAATTTGACAGGATTACTACATCCTGATTATTTTTTTTTCATTGCCTGGTAGGCCATGTGGTGCATGTATGAGTTGAGGATCACCATTGATGTATAGGCTTCGATTACAGGCCAGATCCTTGCAACTATCGTCGGATCCCTCCTTGTTACTGCTGAGAGGGTTTTATTTTCCAGGCTTATTTTGTCAATTGTTTTCTGATCTTTTGCTATTGTCGGGGTTGGTTTTACTGCGACACGGGCAATAATGTCCTGACCCGTACTCAATCCTCCTGTAATGCCACCGGCATTGTTGGAGTTGAAAATAATATTATCCTGCTCTGCTCTGATCTGATCATTTGATTCAGATCCTTTCATGGTTGCAGCCTGAATTCCCGATCCAATCTCGACTGCTTTTACCGCCCCTATGTTCATCAAGCCCGCAAGTTCCCCGTCAAGTTTTCTGAATACCGGCTCTCCGACACCTGGAGGAACACCGGTGATAACCACCTCAATAATACCTCCGGAGGAATCACCTTCCCGTGCTATCTTCATGATCTCTGCCGTCATTGCATCAGCTGTCTCAACATGTGGGCAGAAAAGTTCAGGATGAATTTCATATCTTTCCTTTATCTCATTTTCGTCATAAGATGGTCTCGGAATTGCAGGTATCTTTTTTTCCAGTTCGGATAATATTGATGTTTTTTCAAAGAACCGCATACCCTTTTTAAAGAGGGCATTCTTAAAGATCTCTCTATATATCGGGTCTATCTCTTTTCTCGCTTCTCTGTACTTTTCACCTGCTCTTCTGATCTTTTCAATATCCATATTGGGCATTGATATTCCGGCCGCTTCTTTAACATAAGCTGTGACTATTATTCCATGATCGCCAAGGATCTTCTTTGCTACTACTCCTGCAGCGACTATGGTTGATGTGTACCGGCCGCTGAAAAATCCGGCTCCTATTGAGTCATCATTTTCTCCATATTTCTTATAGGATGCATATGAAGCATGTCCGGGCCTTGGTGTCCGGTTAGTGCTCCTGTATTGTTCGATATGTTCAAAATGTCTGTCCACATTGGGTATAAGGATCACCAGAGGAGTACCGTTCGTCAGCCCCTCATTAGAAAATCCGGGCATTGTATCAGCAGCATTGACCCCACTATAGATTATCGGAACATCTGCTTCACGGCGGGGAGATGTTAATTCCCCCTGTCCCGGTTTCCGCAGCATTAATTCCCTGTATATCTCTTCTTCCGTAATAAGGTATCCGGGGGGAACACCCTGAATGTTAATGGATAATCCTTCCTGGTATGATCCTCCTGCTACTGTTGTTTTGAATAATTTTCCATAGCTGCATCCTAACATTGTAATCTCCTAAAGTTATTAATGATCTGAAAATTCATTTAATTATGCTTATATCAGCCCCAAGTTTTTTAAAGTCTTCAACAAAAAACGGATATGTTACCTGAATGGACTCGGCACCATCATGGATCAGAGTTTCTCCGGATGCGATCATTCCTGCAATGCTAAGGGCCATTACTATCCTGTGATCTCCATAACCTTTAACCTCGGTCCCGGTTAATTGACTTTTTTCAATTACCAGTCCGTGATCCAACTCGTGTATCTTTGCCCCCATTTTTCTCAATTCAACACAGATCGCCCTGATCCTGTCACTCTCCTTCAAGCGCGCCTGTTCCACATTAAGAAGTTTTGTCTCCCCCTCAGCAACACAGCCGGCTATGGCCAGTGCAGGGAGAGCGTCAGGAATATCGTTCAGGTCGAGCTCCATTCCTTTGAGTTGGGTACCCGCCACAATTACTCCTTCTTTTTCATGACTGATCGAAGCCCCCATTGATTCAATGATCTTAAATACACGTTTATCTCCCTGCGAATCATTAAAATCAAGGCCCTCTATTGTTATTTTGCTTCCTGTTGCGACCGCTGCGATAAGGGGAAAAGTAGCAGACGAAAAATCACCTGGGATAGTCGTGGAGAATGGTTTATAAAACTGCCCGCCCTTAATTGTAAAGTGTTCAAAATTCCTGTTCGTATAAATTATATTTTGCTCATCAAGCCATTTGAGGGTCATTTCAATATAAGGTTTTTCATGAAGATCAATAACATCTATCTCTGTATCTCCATCAGCCAACGGACATGCGAGAAGGAGGGCTGTCAGGAATTGTGAGCTTATCCCGTCTGTCATTGTTTTCCCCCCTTTAAGAGGGCCTGAGATCGCGAGAGGAGCATGCCCGTTGTTTGACTCTACTTTTGCACCGATATCGTATAGTGCTGAAAGGAGAGGCTGCATAGGTCTTTTCCTGACAGAATCATCTCCGTCAAATTTGATGGTTTTATCTGATAAAGCTCCGATAGCAGTCAGGATCCTCAATGAGGTCCCCGAATTGCAGACATTAATTACCTTTCCCGTTTCTCTGAATTTTCCACCTGAGCCTTTTATTTTTAAGTGAGAATGTTCTCCTGATTTGCTGATAAAAGTGATCCCCATCTCTTCAAGAGCTTTCAGGCAGGAGAGGGTGTCCCCGGCGAGAAGAGGTGCTCTGATCAGAGATTCCCCATCAGCAAGCCCGGCGATGATCATTGCCCGTATTGTATGGGATTTTGATCCCGGGATCTTAATATTCCCACTAACAGTAGATTGTCTGATCCTGAGGTCAGAGGACATATTCGATCTCCCTTATTATCCTTTCTACCGTATCATCGATCCCGCCCTTTCCCCAGATCACCAGATCTGAGAATGGGAAAAGTTCTTTCTCTTTTTTTATCGAACCGGAATATATAAGGATGCGGAGAGGCCTCTTTTTTAATTTGTATTTTTCACCTTTTATTTTACTTTCATCCGGATCTGTAATGATTTCTATTTGTTCGTTTTTAAAAGATTCTTCGAGTTTATTTTTTATGTCTCTCTTTGAACTTCCTTTTCCCATAAGTATAATTTCGGAAGTGCCGGTTTCAGTTTTGTCCAGAATCCTGGAAAGTTTATCTTTCTCTTTTTTGCTTACATCTTTTCCTGTAAATATTTTAAAGGCCGGTATCGCCTGATTTAAAAGCCATTTCTCTCCTCTGATCACTCTGCAGCCGGCCGAGGATGCAGTTTCAGTCAAAGTTGATGATCTGTATAAAGCATCAAAAACTATCGTCTCTTTTTTCAACCACCCTTTTTTAATTAATTCGGATCCGGATATTATGGTTGAGATCAGGAGATCGCACTTAAATATTTCTGATTGCAGTTTTTCAAAAACGACAACCTCACAATCCATATCACCGGCAAGAATATGCGCTTTTTTGAATGTTCTGTTCATAATTGTAACCTGGCCGCCAAGTTGAGTGAGAGCATAAACGGCCGCTCTTCCTGCGCTCCCGGCCCCCAGTACTAGGCATTTTTTGCCGCTGATTTCAATTTCTTTCTCAATAAGTGTTTCTGATACTCCAAAGGGATCAGTGTTATACCCCTTTAAAGTTCCATTCACATTTACCAGGGTATTCACACCTCCGATAATACCTGATGGTTCATCCCGTTCTTCTGACAGGAGCAGCATTTCATTTTTCAAGGGTGATGTAACATTCATACCGGACAATCCAAGGTGTTTGAGCATATCGGAAACCTCTTCACCTGACTTTGCAGAGAGCCGGGAGTAATATGCATGAATATCCATAGAAGAGAAAAGGGTGTTAAAAATGATGGGGCTTTTGCTATGAGCAACAGGATAACCTGCAACGGCAAATGTATTAATTATTTTCATCTGTGATCAATTTATATATTTCTTTCAGAATGGATTTGCTGATCTGGCCTTTTGCAGTTTCCTTTCCATCATTTAATGATGCATATGTAAAGGGGGCTCCGAGTAGTGGTACGGCAAGTCTTGTTATCTTCCCTTTTTCTCCCATCCCGATTGCGATCAGCGGGATTTTTTCAGAAAGATCCTCAAAATCGTAAAGTGACAACAATCTGGCATTATCACTTCCCGAGATAATATTACATGCGATCTTGACAATATCTGCTCCTTTCTCCGAGCATGATTCATATATTTTTTTCAATTCGGATATAGATGGAGTTTTTTTTTGATCGTGACAGGAAATAATGATCTTACATTCATTTTCCCCGGAAAGTGTTCTTAGCTCCTTAAGGTATTCTTCGTCTGTTCCTAATTCCAGATCGACATAAGATGCTCCCGCTTTGATGCATGTTTTTAACTTTTCGATCCTTTCGGTTTCCGTAAATGTTCCCGGCCTGCAGGTGGCAATGGTTTTTGCCGTACTTGAGAAGATCGTTCTGATTTCATCATCAGAAAAATCATTCATATCCAGCCGTATCTCAACAAGTTGTTCATTGTTCAATAGAAACAACAGGTCCGGATAGTTAATTTTACCGATACTAACACATATCATCGATTACTCCCTCAAGAACTTTTATCGGGATCTTTTCAATAATTGCCTCTCCAATCTTTTTTAACAAAATGAAATTTATATTATCCCCTTCTCTTTTCTTGTCTCTCCTGACAGCCTTCTTGATCCCGCTGCATGAAATTTTTATATTCTGATTCAGATCGAATTTTTTAAATAACTCATAGATCCTTTTTTCCCCTTCAGCTGACAGGTCACTCATCTTTACCGATAGTTTAGCCGATATGCCCATTCCGACAGAAACAGCTTCACCGTGACTCAGATTCATGGTTTTTTCCAATGCATGAGCAATCGTGTGTCCGAAATTGAGTTTACGTCTTTCGCCCTTTTCTTTCTCATCTCTGTTGACTATTCCTGATTTCAGGACAAGAGAGTCATGGGTCAACCTGCCGATCACATCGGGATCCAGCCCTAGTGCACTTTTATGATTCTGCTCCATGAATTCGAATAAATTCCGGTCGCCTATTAAAGCATGTTTGGTGATCTCAGCAAATCCGTTCTTCAATTCCTTTGCAGGAAGGGTTTTAAGCATCTCCGGATCACATAAAACAAATTCGGGTTGGCTGAAAACCCCTACCATATTTTTATGGCCTTCAAGATTGACACCGTTCTTTCCACCGACAGAAGCATCGACCTGTGCAAGGAGTGTGGAAGCAATAAAACCGAATCTGACCCCCCGCATATATGTGGATGCAGCGAAGCCTGCTACATCGCAAACGATCCCGCCGCCGATGCCGAGGATGAAGCCGGAACGGTCGAATTCCAGGTCCATTAGTTTCTTATAAATATCTTCCACAGTCTGAAGGGTTTTGATCCCCTCTCCCTTTCCGATCGTTATGATATCCCCTGAAGGAAATTTATCTTCATACAGGCCTTTGACATTTTCATCGGTAATGATAATGATCCTTTCCCCTTTTAATAATTTTTTCGCATATGTGAAAGGCTTATTAATATAGATCGTTGAATTACCGGTGTTTCCATTTATTTCCAGGGTTTTCATTTTATTCCCCATTTGTTACATTATCCTTCATTCTTATATAATAATCGTTTTTTATTTCTAAGTCTAAATTTTTTCATTTTGTTCATTCACAACTGCGATTTAGTTTGCGTGGCTTTTTCCGTAATTACTTTTGGCTACCGCAAAAATGCTTATCATTTTTCGCTGGGCGAAAATCCTCAGTTCGATATTAGCGAGACTTCGGATTTGGCCCCGCAAAAGTAAAACACGGAAGCGCCACTTGTCTTGGGAATAAAAGAAATGGTTTTTGCCAGCAGGGAGTTTCAGGCGTAGCCATCCATCTGCATAAGCGGGCACCTCAGGGGTGACTCGTTAATATCGATCACCCCGGGGACAAGCAGCGTTAAGCGGATGAGAATATCCGTAGCGGAGCGATGTGGATGATGGCGAAAGCCAAAACTGAATGATATTTGTAAATTCCTTAACTCCAAAAGTAATTACGGGAAAAGCCACTATTTCACAGATAAATAATACACAGTTATTTATGAAAGCCGAATCAACAATAAATCATTTGAATGTGATATCATATTTGTGTAATTGATCTACTATTTAGTTACAGTAAGGGGGATAATATGAGAGAAAAAAATGATTTAAACTTGGCAGTACTTATTGATGCCGATAATATACCGTATTCAAATATAAAAGAGATGCTTGATGAGATCGCAAAATTGGGAGTGCCGACGATTAAAAGGATATATGGCGACTGGACGAAGCCGACAGTTTCGGGCTGGAAAAAATCACTACTTGAGCATGCGATAACTCCGATCCAGCAATATAGTTATACGGTCGGGAAAAATGCAACCGACTCTGCAATGATAATTGATGCAATGGATATTCTGCATAGTCAAAAAGTGGATGGATTCTGCCTTGTCTCAAGTGACAGTGATTTCACAAGACTGGCAACAAGGTTAAGAGAATCGGGGAAGGTCGTGATCGGGATAGGTGAAAAAAAGACTCCGAAGCCTTTCATAGTGGCATGTGATAAGTTTATTTATATTGAAATAATCAGTCGTAAAAAGGGGAGCAAACAGCAAACTTCTACAAAGACAGCACCTTCACAGGGAGATGAAGTAGAGCCGATAGATAATAAATTTATTCAATTAATCGTTTCTTCAGTTGATGATATAGCTGATGATGACGGGTGGGCATTTTTAGCCGAGGTTGGTTCCCTGATTATTAAGAAGAAACCTGATTTTGACCCCAGGAATTATGGCTTCTCGAAATTGACACCATTGATAAAATCTTTAAAAAAATATTTTCTTGTTGATGAAAGAGACAGCGGGAAGAGACATATAAAACATATTTATATCAAGACAAAGAAATAGATTTATCACCTGAAAAAGGGGAAAAGCCTAATGGACATAGTAAGAATTGTTGATGAATTTTCTATGAACAAGGATATTTTCAAAAAACTTTTTTCCGGATTGACCAGAGAAGAATATTTGTGGAAACCTGAACCCGGGAAATGGTGCCTCCTGGAGGTGGCCTGCCATCTTTATGATGAGGAGAAGGAAGATTTCAGAGCAAGAATAAAATCGGTAATGGAAGATCCGGAAAAGTCACTAAGCCCGATCGATCCCCCGGGATGGGTAGCAGATAGAAAATATATTGAACAGGACTTTAATAACACGGTGGAAAAATTTCTGATGGAGAGAGAATGGTCGATCGAATGGATACGTAGTTTAGTAAATCCCTCATGGGATAACGCACATGACCACCCTGTGTTCGGAAAAATGACAGCGAAGATGTTCCTCTCCAACTGGCTTGCCCACGATTATCTTCATTTGAGACAGATACTCGGCCTTAAATTTAATTATCATAAACACCTGTCAGGCAATTCATTATCCTATGCAGGAAAATGGTAAAAGTTGAGGGATGTTTATGAATAGAAAGGCAATAATTATCGGGAATTCGGATGGTATCGGGCTGGCTATTACCAAAAAATTATTACAAGATGGATGGATAGTCAATGGATTTTCAAGGAGCAGATCACCAGTCAAAAATTCATCCTACAATCATATTGTGTGTGATGTTACCGATAATGAATATGTAATCAAGTTGAAAAAAATAGTTAAGAAAGAAGGCCCGCCTGACCTTTGTATCTATTGTCCGGGGATAGGAGAATTACTGGATCTGGATGATATGGATATGGATATCAAGACCCTTGATATAAATTTGATGGGGATGGTGAGAACTGTCTCTGTTGTGATCCCGGCGATGGAAGAGAATGGCAAAGGCCATTTTATAGGCCTTTCAAGTTTTGCAGATGAGATGCACTCGTATGACAGTCCGGCCTATCATGCATCGAAGGCAGGGTTTACCAGCTATCTGGAAAGTATGGCCCTTGCATTGGAAGACACTCCTGTGAAGATAACTAATGTCCGGTTCGGCTTTGTTAATACGAAGATGGCAAAGGGTGATGTGAAACCTTTCATAATGCCGGTTAAAAAAGCTGTAAAACATATTATGAAATCTATGAAGAAAAAACCTGCCAGATATTCGTCCCCGGCTATTGTGATCCCTTTTATTAAATTTCGTAAGATGATGCTTAATCTGAAAATATTCTTTAAATAAAATAAATATTTTTGGCTTTCGCCATCATCTACTTCGCTCCCGCGCCGTATGCTCTCATACGGCTATGCTGCCCGGCCTCGGGGTTCTCGATATTAGCGAGTCACCCCTCCAGGCCCACGAGTGCAGATAGATGGCTACGCCTTAATCTTTCTTCTAAATAAATATCACTCATTTTGGTTGCCAAGATGTGGCGTTTCGGTGTTTTGCTATTGAGTAGCAGGATCAGAAAAATTTTTTTTATTTTTTGAGTTGCATTATGTTTAAAGTTGATGTATTTTACATTTTAAAATAAATTGGATGAGTTTATAGTCCGGTTTGAAAAAGACATGACTTCACATCCGTTATATCGGATGTTTTTGAAAAAGAGGCATTCTAAATATAAAAACCAGAACAAAATGATAATAGGAGTGAATTATGTCAGAAGACAAAGTAATGCAGATTAAAGAAGGAAAAGAAATTAATATTAATGATCCGCAAGATGTAAAAGAGTGGAGTGAATTTTTCGGAGTTGAGGAAGGAAGCCTGGTAGCAGCAGTAAAGTTTGCAGGAGCATCGTCACAAAAAGTTCAAAAATTCCTCGGAAAATAGATCCGGAATTCAGAATTATTAACTATTAAAAACTGTTAACGGCATCTTCCTCATTCTCGTAGGTGTCAAAAACTGTTATCAGTTTTGTGACATACAGGATATCCTTGATCCTTGCGGTCATGTTTACCAGTTTTACCATTCCGCCATTATTCTTTGCTTTTGTATAAGACCGGGTAAGTTCCCCCAATCCAGTTGAGTCCATCATGCTGAGATTTGCAAAATTTAATATAACCTTTGATTCTCCGCCTTTTATCAATGTGTCGAATACATCTCTGTAATATCCTACATCATTTCCTGTAAGTAATTTTCCGTCCAGATCAAGTATTGTAATATCTCCATTATTTCTTTTTGTTATCTCCATATTTCCCTCCGTCATATAATATATACGTAATTCTTTAACAAAAAGATGAATTATAATCATTTTTTTATTTCAGGCGAACAATTGTGTCTGACCCATTTAAAAAGTGCTTAGTCCCAGCCAAAAACAAAAAAATATATCACTAGGCGTTGGTGATTCCATCCCCTCTTCTATTAATTTCTATTATAGGTATAATTATTGCACTGGATGGGGAATAAATGAAAAAAATTGTACTTCTGATAATGGTGTTTTTAACGTTGAGTTGTCTGCAGGATAATTCAAAGCATAAGGGTTTATGGATAATATCAGCACCTGCAGGAGATGAATTTACAAATATCAATAAGAACGGAAGAACGGTGATCCCTAATGGCAGATATATTACCCCCTCAGGGAAAAGTATAATAACTGCACCTCATCCTTATGGATTGACTCTCAGTCCGGACGGGCAAACTGTAGTCACTTCAAATTCCGGGGTAGATCCACTATCAATTACCATTGTCCGAAATATTTTATCATCACATCCTGAAGTAAAGCAGATACCGCCCGGTCCTTCTTCCGATAAGGGAGTATTGGCCTCTGTGTTTATGGGTCTGGCAATATCACCTGACAATAAAACAATTTATGTTGCAGGTGGGCAGGCAAACAGGATATATTTGTTCGATGTCAATTCCGGGGAGAGGACGGGTGTTATAGACTGTTCTTATATTTCTGAGAAAGTAGATTATTCACATGGATATATAGGTGACCTGAAATTAACAAAGGATGGCAAAACTCTCTATGCAGTGGATCAGATTGGATTCAGAGTGGTTGTTATAGACACAATTGCCGGAACTCTGAAACACTCTGTCCCTGTGGGACGTTACCCGTTCGGTATCTGTCTCTCTCCTGATGAGAGAAAAATTTATGTAGCCAATGTTGGAATGTTTGAATATTCTCTGATAAGAGGGGGATCGGGGGATAGATCTAAAGTAAAACCAATAGATTTCCCCCCTTTCCCCTATGGTTCAAAAGAGATGATTGAGGGGATACAAAATGAGTCGGTGTCAATTCCCGGCCTTGGTGATCCGAATGCTATTGAGGCGTTCTCTGTTTTTGTTATTGATCTTAAGTCTAAAACAGATCCGGTAGTTGTTGGCAGAATAAAAACCGGACATTTGGTGGGCGCATTAGTAGAGGGGATCCCGGCAGTTGGAGGATCCAGTCCCAACTCAATTGTTGCAAATGATAAATATGTATTTGTCAGCAATGGTACAAATGATAGTATCTCTGTAATTTCTTTGAAAGAAGATAATGTGGTCGACACTATATATCTTAAACCTGAAAACCGGATAAAACAGTTCAGGGGGGTAATCCCTTTCGGCCTGGCGTTAAGTCCGGACAGGAAAAGGTTATATGTTGCAGAGTCGGGAATAAATGCAGTTGCAGTTATAAATGCTGTAGATCTGAAAGTTCTAGGTCATATTCCGACGGGCTGGTTTCCCTCAAAGGTCGAAGTCAGCAAAAACGGAAAATATCTGATTATCGCCAATGCAAAGGGATATGGGAGCGGTCCGAACGGGGGGGCAGCTTTTGAAAGGGGACCGGAGGGAAGTTACATCGGTTCCTTAATGAAAGGGACCATTCAGGTAGTGGAGATTCCTGATGATCAACAATTGAAAAAATTGACTGCACAGGTCATTTCGAATAATTTTAAATTCAGAAAAGCCGATGATCCGGTTTTTAAAAGTAGGAAGAGCAATCCAATTCCATTATTCCCCGGAGAAAAGATCAGCCCTATTCATCACATTGTTTTTATTTCAAAGGAAAACAGAACCTATGATGAAGTTTTCGGGCAGATAAAAAATACTGAAGGTGATCCGTCGTTGGCAAGATATGGAAAAGGTGCGACGTTTTCAAACAGAGATAAGACAAGCTCTGTTTCCAATGCTGTGGTTATGCCCAATCATCTGGCACTCGCCGGGCAGTTTGCCATTTCAGATAATTTTTATGTCGATTCTGATGTGTCTGCTGATGGACACCGCTGGCTGGTAAACACATACCCGAATGAGTGGTGTGAAACGTCAACTGCAGCCAGTTATGGCAATAATCGTAATTATCGGGAAAATTCGAAGGCACCTGGGGTGTTTGGGATGAATGGGACTGCCGGTGCAATTTATCCGGAAGATTATAATGAAGCAGGGTCCATGTGGGATCATCTGGAACGTCATGATGTCCGGTTCTATAATTTCGGCTTCAGCATAATGTTCGAACCGGGACTTTATAAGGTTGAGTATAAATATACAGGAATTAAACATTATATAAATTATCCGGTTCCGCAGCCCCTTTTTGAACGTACTTCCAGAATGTACCCGACATATAATATGGCAATTCCTGATCAATTCAGAATAGATCAGTTTATAAAGGAGTTTGATAAAAAATGGATTACAGGCAGTGATACAATGCCGGAATTTATTACGGTGATCATTCCAAATGACCATGGAGCAGGCGATCGCCCTGATGCAGGTTACCCTTTCCGCGAGAGTTATATGGCGGATAATGATCTGGCTGTCGGCCGTATTGTGGAATATCTTTCAAGGACACCTTATTGGAAAAGTATGTTGATCGTCATAACAGAAGATGATGCACAAAATGGTGTAGATCATATTGATGCTCACCGCAGTTTGCTTATGATTGTTTCCCCATGGGTAAAAAGGGATTATGTAAGTCATGTTCATTATAGTTTCGGCAGTTTGTTCAAGACATTCTGGAATATTCTGGCCCTTCCGTACTTAAATCAGTATGATGCCGGAGCTACTGATCTGGCTGATTTTTTCACAGATACTCCAGATTACAAACCTTATGATGCTATAGCAGTTGATAGTAGGATTTTCGAGCCTCAAAAAGCGCTTGACCCATTTGATGAAAAATTTGATTGGAAGGCGGTCAAAAGATCTCCGAAGATAGATAACGTGGCGGATATGTACCGTGAAAGTAAGGAAAAGGACAAGCATAGATTAGAGAACAGAGAGGCAGAAAATATGAATAAAGATATTAAAAAGTTTAAGATCGAGATCATTAAATATTATTTCGGGCGGGAGAACATCAGGATTATTGTTACCCATGAACAATTGATGAGTGAATCATCTATTGTGCTAAATCAGAAGGACTATACACTTATTAATCGGGTTCTAACCCATGAAGAGTCATCGGGGATAAAAGAGTTTCTCTCGGGATTCCCATTGGATGAATTTAAAGAGAATTATTATTACAAAGGGGTAAAAGACGGCACCCAGCTCCGTTTTATTATCAGCATTGATGATATTGAAAAGAATATTAATGTAGCAAACTATTATATTGTCGAATTAAGAGAGCTGGTTGATGAGGTTATAAAATTATTACCTGAAGATCACATAGATTACAACCTGGAAACAGTGCCTGAAGTCATCGGTAAATAATTTTATTTTATGGACTATTATTCAAAATCATTAAATTCAGCCCGGCTTGTGAAGTGTTATGAGGTTTCTACACCAAGGATAAAGCAATTCCTTGAGGCCGAGATCCTTCATGTTCTGGATAAGGCGCAGGAAGGTTCATCGGTTCTGGATCTGGGATGCGGTTATGGAAGGGTAGCGGTAAGGCTGGCTGACAAGGCCGGGAAAGTGACCGGGATCGATATTTCGGAAGATAATATAGAACTTGCCGGAGAAATTTGCAGAGGAAGATCAAATATGGAATTCTTTGTTATGGATGCGGCTGACCTGAAATTCAAAGATGATATTTTTGATCTTGTCATCTGTGTCCAGAACGGGATATCCGCATTCAAGTCGGATCCGGAAAAATTGATCAGTGAAACGGTCAGGGTAACCCGGAGTGGAGGTTCTATCCTCTTTTCAAGTTATTCGGAAAAGATCTGGGAAACCAGGCTTGAATGGTTCGAAGTACAGGCTGATCTCGGGTTGATAGGGAAGATTGATCAAAAAAAAACCGGGAATGGAAATATAGTCTGTGAAGATGGATTCATGGCAACAACATATACTGAAAAAGACTTCATGAAAATGGCCTCAAGCCTGGATTTGCAGGCAAAGGTATATGAAGTGGATGAATCTTCTGTATTTTGTGAAATTATAGTCTGAACCATGATTCACATGATTGCCATGATTGTAGCCTGCCCGAATCTTGAAATATTCAGTACAAGGGGTAGGCCTCGCGTCTATCCTGTTCTATAATTCTTGTAAATATGGGCGACCATAGAATCACCAGTGCTTTAGAGAGTGTGACGGGGAGTCGCCCCTACATAAAATTTTGTTTTTGCTGGAGCTGAAAGCTGATGGCTGTAGGCCAGGTTTAGCTTCTGATGTTATTCCTGCAACTTCAGGCTAATTTATATTGCAGGTGTCTCCGCTGCATGGCAGGATGCTTGTCCGGGAGTCGCGCATGATCCGGTTGAATATTACTTTGCCTATCTTGTAGTAGCCGCCCGGGGACGGGTGGATTCCTGGGAGGAGGTCCTTGTTCCTTTCAAAGACCGAGTGGAGGTCGATCAATTCCAGATCGTGTTCAACCGATAACTCTTCAATAGCCGGAACGATTTCCTCATTTACCCTTATTGCTGATTCTTTGGTAAATGTATTGAGATCGGTGGTGAAGATCGGCGGGATCGTGCAGAGATATACATCTATTTTATACTTTTCCTTTTTTTCAAATGCCTTGATTATATTTATAATTTCCGACATATTTTTTTTGAATTTTTTTGTCGAAGTTCTGTCATGATCGATCCTGACATCATTTGTACCGAGCATTATAACGATTACTTTAGGCCTGAATTTTTTCATCATTTTTGACTTCGAAAAGAACTCTAAATATTCTCCCGAAGTATTTCCTGGTATTCCACGCGAAATCGCGGTATATGCTACATCTCTTTTTACAAATAATTTGTTCAGGTGTGTCGGGTAATTTCCCCATTCGCTATCCGTGATACTGTCACCGAGACATAATACGAAGGTTTCTTTTTCACCTGCTAAACAATAAACAATAAATGTAGTCATTGCTAATATGAGCAAATATTTCCAGATCTTCATTTTATCTCTTTCCAGCCCTTCCGAAGGTAAGAGCAGATTCGGGGGTTAATGTTAATAAATTTATTTTTGCTTTGCTAAAGATGCTGAAGGTAAGAACTAAAGTTATTAGTAAACAATGTGTCATAATAAAATTCATTTAATTTTTTTGTTTTGTTAAACGTTGAACAAAAAAAATATCAAGGTCGAATCATATCATGGTTTCAGCAATTTTATAAATGTTTTTTCATTAATTATTTTTATTTTGAGTTTTTCCGCTTTGTCCAGTTTTGATCCTGCTCCCGGCCCGGCCAGGAGATGAGTTGTCTTTGAGGTGACGGTATTTGTTACTTTTCCGCCCCTCTTCTCTATTTCCTCAGCTGCAATAGATCTCGGATTAAAATTTTCAAAACTTCCCGTGATCACCCAGATATCCCCGGCGAACACCTGTTCCTCTTCAGGATTTTTTCTCTCTTCGGCTCTCATTCTTAATCCGGCATCTGCAAGGTCGTCTATAAGTTTTAATTTATCTTTATCTGAAAAATGTTCTATCAAAAACCGAGCTGTGATATCTCCGAATCCCGGGATATCTGAAAATAGTTCAATATCACCGGTCTCCGCAGCTTCCCTTATCTTATCGAAGGAATCAAAGCCGTTCTTTATCAGATCGGATACTGCTACCTTTCCTATCCCCTCAAATCCGAGGGCAGTGAAAACCGTGGCAAAATCGTTCCCTTTACTCTCTTCAATACTGTTTTTAATATTATCTATCTTCTTCTCTTTGAATCCCTCTTCACCGAGAAGTTTGTTTTGATCAAAAGAATAAATATCAGGAATGCTTTTAATAAATCCCTTTTCCAGGAGGAACTCTATAGTCTTTTCCCCCAGGGTATCTATATCCATCTGCCCCTTTGCTACAAAAAAAACTATCGACCGCCTGAGCCTCTCCGGACATTCGGTATTCTTACAAAAATGGTGTGCCCCGTCCTTGACGAATTCTGTCCCGCAGAAAGGACAATCGGACCTTATTTTATAAATGGAAGGATCTTTTTCATCCTTCTCTATCACCCTCTCCACCGCCGGGATTATATCCCCCCGCTTTGAGATCGAGACCCTGTCCCCGATTCCCAATTCTAGAATATCTATATACTCCTGATTGTGTAGTGTTGCTCTCGCTACGATACTTCCTGCTATCTGCACAGGAGCAAGAATAGCTACCGGGCTGACCCTTCCGTTCCTGCCGACCTGGATAGCTATATCTTCCAATATTGTTTCAGCAGCCGGTGAATCAAATTTATAAGCTATCGCCCATCTCGGATGATGCGATGTTTCCCCGAGCTCTTCTCTCAGGGCTATCCCGTTCACCTTTATCACGAGTCCGTCGATATCATAATCGAGCTTATCCCTCTCTTTTGTATGATTTTCTATATAATCAAAAATTTTATCAACAGATCCTGTTGTGATCCCGGGGAGCTCTTTTTTCATTTGATCAAGGAAATTTTTATCTCCTGAAAATAGGGCGAGATTTTTGTTTACCGGAAAATTCAAAGCCTTCAGATCGGATAAAATTTCCACATGTCCTTTGCCGTTCTTATAATATCCTTCATAAGCGAACATATTGAGAGGAACCCCGGCCACGATTGACGACCTCAGGTTCCTTAATGATCCCGCTGCCAGATTTCTGGGATTGGAATATTTGTTTTCAAATTTTTTATTGAATCTTTCAAATTCACTTTTTTTTATAAATATTTCGCCCCTGACCGCTATGTCAATTTCCTCCGGGAGAACAAGGGGGATCTGGCCTATGGTTCTCACATTCTCGGTCACCACATTTCCCCTGACCCCGTCACCTCTGGTCAAAGCTGTTTCAAGGATACCTTTTTTATAGTAGAGGACGATCGATGCACCGTCGAGTTTCTCTTCGACCACATACTCCGCCTTCATATCACTGCCGGCAGAGATCTTATCCACCCATTTTGTAATCCCTTCCCCGGTGTACTCCTTGTCGAGGCTGAGGACAGAAACGGAATGTTCCATTTCGGCAAAAGTGTTGTCGAGATCTGATCCCACCCTCTTTGTCGGAGAATTTTTCTGTGTGAGTTCCGGATATTTTTTCTCAATATCGAGGAGTTGGTCGAAAAGCCTGTCATATTCATTATCGGAGACAATGGGATCGGCAAGAACATAATAGTGGTATTGATATTTCAGCAGTTTTGCCGAGATCTCCTCTATTTTTATCTTTATATCCATTAAACTATATTATATATTGTTTCACTGTTTGATCCAATTGTTGACTAATTATAATTTTCAGATAAAATCGGGTTAAACCGGCCTTACGGAGGGGCAAAGTATGAAAACACAGGATAAAAAAAAATTCACAAAGATAATATGCACTATAGGTCCCTCCTCGGAAAGTGTCGAAGTTCTTGAAAAAATGCTTAAGGGTGGAATGTCGGTTGCCCGCCTGAACTTCTCCCATGGCGATTTTGAAACTCACAAAAGATCAATAAAGAATATAAGAACAGCAGCGAAAAATACCGGTATCCCGACAGCAATTCTTGCTGATCTGAGCGGCCCGAAGATCAGGGTGGGTGAACTGGATGAACCGGTTGAACTGATAAAGAATAAAGTTGTTTCGTTTGGGACCCGTAAAGGGGATGGGACTATCTATACAGATTTCACTATGCTTCCTGAGATCGTAAAAAAAGGGGACCCTATCCTGATCGATGACGGGAATATAGAACTGAAAGTAACAGAAGTAAAAAGCAACTCGGTTGATTGTAAAGTTGTAACTCCCGGTGTTGTGAAATCAAAGAAAGGGATTAACCTGCCCTCTTCGGGACTTTCAATTCCGGTTTTTACAAAAAAGGACAGGGAAGATCTTAAATTCAGTATCGGAGAAGGGGTGGATCTTATTGCAATGAGCTTTGTAGATTCACCCGAAAATATAGTCCCTGTAAGGAAGATGTTGAAAACATATTCTGCAGATATTCCCGTTATTGCCAAGATCGAGAGGCCCCGGGCCCTTGATAATATAATTGAGATCGTCGATGTTTTTGACGGGATAATGATAGCGAGGGGGGACCTCGGTGTAGAAGTTCTTCCCGAGAAGGTTCCTATCATTCAAAAAGAACTTATTCTCCTCGCCAACAGGGAGAACAAACTTGTGATCACTGCTACCCAGATGCTTGAGTCTATGATATCAAGCCCGAGGCCGACCCGTGCCGAAGCATCGGATGTTTCGAATGCTATCCTTGATGGGTCCGATTGTGTAATGCTCTCCGGCGAGACGGCGGTCGGGAAATATCCTGTTAAAGCCGTGAACATAATGGAGAGGATCGCAGGTACTACCGAAGGTTCCAGGCTTTACCCGTATGCGATCGAAAAAGATGATTATGAACTGCAGCATACGGAAGCGATAGCGAAAGGAGCTGCCGAAATGGCTTTCGATATGGATGTTAAGGCATTGATGGTATTTTCCTGGTCGGGAAGTACAGCACTTTTATTATCCAAATACAGGCCTCCGTGCCCGGTCTTTGCATTCACTCCCGATCCGGGGATCAGGAACAGAATGGCTGCATTCTGGGGTATTTCTCCGCGTCTTATAAAATTCACATCAAAGACAGATGATATGATAATTAAAGGGGAGCAGGAACTTAAAGCTGACGGCTATCTTAAAAAGGGAGATACTCTCCTTGTTGTCGCCGGGGAAACTCCAATGAAGGGTGCAACAAATATGCTTAAGTTCCTTAATGTGACCTGACATTATCTACTGGTCGGCGCCGCAATAGATACATTTTTCTACTTTTTGGGGGATCGTCTTCCTGCAGCTCCAGCATACATGATCTGTCCTCTCATCTCTTGCCGCAATCCTTTTCTTTATATCACTTATTTCGGAAGGATCCCCTGTTTTTTTCTGCTCCAGTGAATCGAGGTCGGCAAGGATGGCCCCGGTATTCTTATATCTGTTAGAAACTGCCGGGGAGAGGGTTCTCATTATTATTTCACTGAGTTCAGGTGAGATTGTGGGCATCTTTTTTATAAGAGACGGGAAATCCCCTGCCTTAGCCCTCTTATATATCTCCATCGGATTTGCAAGGACTATGGGAGGGAATCCTGTTATCATCTCATAGAACAGACATCCGGAGGAATAAATGTCAGATGCAAATACGGTCTTCCCCTCGAAATGTTCGGGTGCCATATATGGTGGAGATCCGATCTTAGTTGTCGCATAACGACTCTCTTCGAGGAAGGTGGCGGTTCCGAAATCGGTTATCTTAACATTATTTTTTTTGTCGATCATTATATTTGACGGCCTGATATCCCTGTGGAGTATTTTATTCTCGTGTGCATATCCTAATGCAGAGAGGATCTGGCGGAAATATGCCAGTGAAACTTTTACACTGAGTTTTACTTTATCGTCAATTATCTTTTCGAGATTTGTACCATTGACATATTCCATTACCATTATGACATTGCCGTCAATCATGTCTACTGTCAGGAGTTTTACAATGTTCGGATGGTCAAGAAGTTTGGTTTGAACCATTGATTCTTTCAAAAGTTTGTCTTTCTGGGAGCCGATCCCATGGGGAATCTTGAGGGCCCTGTCGCTCTTTAGAAAAGTATCCTCGGCAAGGTAGACGGTACCGAATCCGCCACTTCCAAGCTTTTTTTTAATCTTATACTTTCCTAAAGTACCTTTGATCTCTATCAATTGGTTTTCCTCCAGTTACAAGTATATATATATTATCTCTATCTTGTTAAATATTTCAATATTGAAACTGCAGAAAAAGCTGCAGTCTCCACTTTCAAAACAGAATCATTTATATTTACAGGTGTAAATCCCGAGTTAATAAACATTTCCCTCTCTTCATTTGTGAAATCTCCCGGGGGGCCTACAACACAGAGGAAAGGGCCTTCATCTTTTATAGTTACTTTTTCCCCCTCTATGTCCAGAAGTATTCTATTTTTAATGTTTTCAGATCCGCTAATAATTTCCTCCATTTTACATGGGGGATAGATCCTGGTCGCCCACAGATTGTCGTTGACCTTAAGTGACTCTATTGCAAGTTTTTCCCATTTTTTTATGGATGATTCACTTAGTGCTGCTTCCGTCCTGGAAAAGATTACAGGGCGTATCTCATCAACTCCCATCTCGGTAAGTTTTTCTATCATCAGGCTCATCGGTTTTTTTTTCAGCAGGGAAGGTGCGATCATGATATTTACCGGAGGTCTCTCTTTAACTATCTCTTTTTCGATCTTTACAATTGCCTTTGACTTTCCTATGGTTTCGATCTTTCCCGAAAAAAGTGTCCCTTGCCCGTTAAATACTTCTACAGGATCTCCGGGCTTGCTTCTCAGAACTTTGCGAAGGTGGAAAAGCTCATCAGATACTATCTCGATATGTCCCGACACAGACTTTTTATCTGAATAGAACCTTCTGGGTCTCATCAGTTGGACAGGGGATTCTTCTTTTCAGATCCGGTTTTCTTTGCCGTTTCGATCTTTTTCAGTTCCCTGAAAAGTTCTTTCTCCTTTTTTGAAAGTTTTGTCGGGGTTTTTACGTTTATCACTATCAGAAGATCTCCCTTTCCCCAGCCATTTAGATTTTTAAACCCTTTATTCTTGATCTTCATGATCTTCCCGCTCTGGATTTCGGCCGGGATCTTTATTTTTTCTTTTCCGTGAAATGCATTAATAGATATATCTTCACCGAGTGCAGCCTGGGAAAAAGTTATTTCCATATCGTATATGAGGTCCAACCCCTCTCTGCTGAAATTTTCATCATTCTTAACGTTTATGAGAATATAGAGGTCCCCGGCCCTTCCGTTCATATGGCCGCCATCGCCTTCGTCGGAAATTCTCAGCCTGTTTCCACTATCGACTCCTGCAGGTATATTGATCTTAATATCTTTTTCCATCTTTTCACGGCCTGTCCCGGAACATGTATTGCATGGGTGGACAATTATCGTCCCTTTCCCCCTGCATGCATGGCAAGGTGTTGAGATGGAAAAGAAACCCTGACTTCTTCTCACATTTCCCTGGCCGCCGCATTGTTTGCAGGTCTCAGGTGAAGTGCCGGGCTCACTTCCGGAACCGTTGCAGGCCGAACAACTAACTTCACGCTCTATTGCTATCTCTTTTTCGATCCCGTGGAATGAGTCTTCAAGAGTTATGGTAGTCTCAACACCGATATCCGCACCTCTTCTCGGCATGTTCTGCCTGTTCCTTGAAGAGGACCTGCTTCCAAAACCGAAAACATCTCCCAGAATATCTTCAAAATCTGAAAATATCGAATCGGAGAAGAAAGAAAAATCAGAAAATCCCTGCCCTTGTGAGTTGAGGCCATTGAATCCGAATTGATCATATTTAAGTTTTTTCTCTTCGTTTCCGAGGACAGAATATGCTTCTGATGCCTCTTTAAACGTTTCCTCAGCATCTTTATCATCCTGATTCCTGTCGGGGTGGTATTTCATTGCTATCTGTCGATATTTTTTTTTTATCTCTGCCTGGGTTGAATTTTTCGATACTCCCAGAACTTCATAATAATCCCTTTTTGCCATTTTATTCCTCAAAATCAGATATGAGCAGGTTGTTTATTCTTTTTCTGATATCAATAGTTTTCATCAGCATACCGGTCATTGTTGGGATGTCCTTTTCCTCCAGGACCTCTTCTATCTGGGTCATCAGGATATCGATCTCCCCGATCTCTTTTTCGGTAAGCTTGTCTTCATACCGCTCCATGAAGAATTTTATTGTCTCTTTTTCTTCTTCAATATTAGCGACAGTCTGGTTAAGTCTGATAGTTTCCCGGTCCTTTATCTCAAACTCTTTTGCTTCCTCGATCAATTGTTTTATTTTCTCAGGTGATAATCCGCTTGCAGGCAGAACATTCATGCTCTGTGATAATCCGGTTTGCAGGTCAATTGCTGATACTTTGACCAAGCCGTTTGCATCTATCTCGAATGTTACTTCGATCTGCGGTAACCCTTTCGGAGATAGCGGGATCCCGATCAGGTTAAAGTCTCCGAGAGGCTTATTTTCAGATGCGATCTCTCTCTCTCCCTGAAGGATGTGAATTTTAACTGTCTGCTGGTTATCGCTTATTGTGGTGAATATCATCGATTTCTTTATCGGTATTGAAGAATTCTTGTCAATAAGTTTCGTAAATTTATCTCCCTTTGTTTCAAGCCCGAGGGACAAAGGGGTAACATCCAGGAGTAACAGGTCTCTTATCCTTCCATGCAGAAGTTCGGACTGCATTGCTGCACCGATAGAAACAACCTCCTCCGGATTCAGATCGAATTTTGGCTCTTTTGAGAAAAGTTCGGTCAGAAAACGGGAGACCATCGGCATTCTGCTCTGGCCTCCGACAAGAAGTACTTTTTCAATCTGGTCAGGTTCCAGATCGATCTCACCCATAGAATCCTTGACAAGTTTTATAGTCTTTGCCACCAGTTTCGATGTAAGTAGTTCAAGTTTTTCTCTGTCCAGATTTTTCTGGAAATGGTAATTCCCCCCCTTCTTTGAGTGGAAGAGGTAAGGGATGGATATTTGTGTTTCCGAGTTAAAAGATAGTTCGATCTTTGCTTTCTCGGCCGCCTGGGTTATCCTCTGCATGCTGTCCATATTGCCGGAAAGGTCAGTGTTTATCTCCTTTTTGATCTCTGAGAGGATCCAGTCCGAAACAGTAGCATCAAAATCATTTCCTCCGAGGAAAGTGTCTCCCAGAGTTGATACTACCTTGAATATCTCATCTTTGACTTCTATGATAGAAATATCAAAAGTACCGCCCCCAAGGTCATAAACGGCATAATAGCCATCTTTATTAATCTTGTCCCTGTATGCGATAAGTGCAGATGTCGGCTCGTTGATGATCCTGGAAATTTCAAGTCCGGCTATTTCACCGGCGTTCTTGGTTGCCAATCGTTGTGCATCATTAAAAAATGCCGGAACCGTGATAACAACCTTTCCCACATTTTCACCAAGGTAATCTTCTGCTATCCCCTTCAGGTACCTCAGGAACATTGCAGAGATCTCCTCCGGAGTGCAGATCTCTCCGTTGAAATCTATATGGGCATCACCGTTTTCAGCTTCAACAATGTTATAAGCAGCTGTGCTTCTTATCTTGTCGATCTCCGGAGAATCGAATTTTCTCCCTATGATCCTCTTAACTCCCCAGATCGTATTTTCAGGGTCTGAAAGGAATTGTCTCTTTGCGATATTGCCGAAGATCGGTTTTTTGTTTTTATTGAGCGATATTATAGAGGGAATGACCCTTGATCCTTCCGGATTTGGGATGATCTCAGGTACTGAACCTTCGAAGAAACTAATACATGAATTTGTTGTACCAAGATCAATCCCGATATTTTTAGCCATTTTTTTATTCCTGAGTATCGGTCTGGATAATCGGTTCCGGCGGAATTGCAACTTTGGCCAGAGTCGGCCTCAGCAATTTGTCGTTATACGTGAATCCTTTCTGATAAACTTCTACTATTGTTGGTCCTGAGACAAAATCAGCCTCTTCTTTGGAAAGAGCCTGGTGAATATTGGGATCAAAGGGTGTGTTCATTGCTTCGATCTCTTTCACTCCATTCTTGTTCAGTATTTCTATTAATTGCCTGTAGATCATTTCGACACCGGAAACTATCGAATTTTCCCTGGATTCGCCATCTTTGACCTTCAGGGCTCTCTCAAGGTTGTCGGTTATTACTAAAAGCTCTTTGAGAAAATCTCCCAAAGCATATTTTTGATGTTCTTCTTTCTCTTTTTTTACCCTCTTTCTGAAATTATCTATTTCTGCCATATTCCGAAGAAACTTATCTTTAAACTCATCCCTTTCGGTGGTTAGTTTCTCAATGACCTTTTCCTGAACCTTCAGTTTGGCGATGGATTTTCTTACCTGGGCTTTTTTCTTTTGATCTACTCTCTTTTCAACTGGTTTCTTCTGAACTCTCTCATCTTTCCCGAAATCAGGGTCATCAGGAACATAACCAATATCCAGTTCATTATCATCAACACTCATTTATGCCTCCATGGGGTTTTCAGACAATATTGTACTAATATGACTTGAAAAATGTTTTACCCTGTTTATAGTTTCAGAGTATCTTGTAAATTTAGGGCCGATTATACCCAGTTTCCCTATTGGGTTTTCCGACCAGTAAAAGTTTGAAATTATCAGAATAAGCTCTTCAAATTCAGATATACCCGACTCCCCTCCGAATGCGATAACCGGATTCCTGTCCTTTTCGTTCAGAATATCCTTGAGGAACTTTGCAAATCTCTCTTTTTCCTCGAGTGTGCGGATTATTTTTTTCAGGGTCTCTGTATCTGTCACACGGGAGTTGAGAAGGTTCAGAGTGCCGTTGTAGAAAAGATCGGCAGTCATAAGGTCCTCAGTCCCGAGGAGATTATAGATACCCCGGTAAACATTTATATACCTTTCCTTGTCCTTGAAAAGCCTGTTCCTTATTATCTTAAAAACCCTGTTCAGGGAACGGTGTGAGAACTCTTTGTTCAGAATCTGCTCCCAGTTTTTTAGTTCAGCTTCTGAATAATTCCTGTTTGTTATAAAGATTTTTGAAAATATCCACTGGTTGCTTCCTCTCAGGATCATCATTATTTTATATGAATCGATCTTTATCAGTTTTAAGCTTTTAAACTCAAGATCGAAAATAGAATCAAAATAAACAAAGCCTATATGATCTGACTCCCGTGAAAGGAGATCGGCACTTTTTGTGGAGAGGTCACTGAAGTCCTTTCCGGTTGCCTTCAGAAATTCCGGAGAGAGAGGGCCGGTTTCGACCATTTTATCAAGCCCTCTCAGATACATCTTAATACCTCTGTCGGATGGTGTTCTTCCTGAAGAGCTGCTGCTCTTCTCTATGAGTCCGTTTGCTTCAAGTTTCTGCAGCTCTTTTCTTATAAGGGAGCAGGAGAAAGGGAGATAGCCTGATAATTGTGCAGAACTGACCGGAAGTCTGGTATTACTGTATAAATTAACCAGTGTAGCCAGTATTTCCGTATCTCTTTTGCTAATCCACATACTGGAAAGTTTATAATAATATGTAAAAAATGTCAATTATAAAGCGGAGAAACGGGGGTCACTCTTCTCCGGTAAGGATCTCTTTTTTAAACAAAGTTACCCGGTTCTTCCCATTCTCTTTGGAATAATAGAGTGCCTTGTCTGCCATATTGAGGACCTCTTCTCTGGTTTCACCATCCTCGGGGAAAGATGATATCCCCATGGAGATCGTTACGCTCCCTTGCGGCTGCTTCTCCATTCCCGGGAATTTTGATCTTTCAATTCTTTCCCTCAGCCTGTCCCCTGCCAGAAACGATCCTATTTTGTCAGTGTTGGGGAGAAAGATAACATATTCATCACCACCATATCTGGCTGAGATATCGAAAGTCCTGAAAGTATCTGTGACAATATGACCGATCCTTCTTATCACGCTGGAACCGTTAATATGTCCATTGTTATCATTATAGTTCTTGAAATTATCTATATCGAATAAAAGGACGGAGAACACTTCGTTATATCTTTTCGCTTTTTTCAGGTGATCCTCCATCATCTGGAAAAAATGGGTCTGATTTAAAAGGCCTGTCAGGCCGTCCCTGATCGAGAGGTCTCTTGTTTTCTTCAGGAGTTCCTGGAGTATCTCCCTGTTCTCTCTAAGGTTCAGTGAAAGATGGGAGGAGATAAAAAATGCGAGCAGCAGGATTAAATCATATGAGATCATGACCGGAAGCCTTTGTTTGATCTCGAATGAGTTGTCTATAAAAAATATTAAAGATACCAGAATTATTGCTATTGAAGTATTCCTGATGGCTTTATCATGGGTCACAATAAATGTGGATATCATAATGTAGAAGATGTACAGGATCATGACAGGGCTGTTCACACCTCCTGAAATGAAGACAATTATTGACAGGAGAACAAAATCAAAATCAATCTGGACGGTTGCAAGTGACTGGAGGCTTTTGTAATCCAGGTTCTCAAGTTTCTTTCTTATCACTTTCTTTAGGGTTATATTGAAAAGGATATTACCGATCACCATCAGACTGAGGAGCAATGAGAGGTCTCTGAGCCTGACCGTGTCGGTCTCATTTGCAAGATTGAGTATTATGAAGAAGACAGAAACGAAAATGGTGTAAAAGAATCTGATTTTGATCAACCACTGATTATCTTTGATCAGACGATCGAATGCCAGGAATTCAGGTGCTTTGAAATTGCTTTTGTATTTCTCCCTTTCATCCATTTCCAAAGGTTAGTCCTTTTTCAAAAAAAAATCAATTTTTTTGTTGAAGTAAGTACTTCTACGTATTAGAATTAAAAATCATAATTCTGTACGGAGGAGGCAAAATTGTACAAGGATAAAAAGTTCTTTGATCTAAGTTATTACAAATTCACAGGGTCCTGGGCATGGATACTTCATCGTCTTTCAGGCCTTGCTCTTATTTTTTATCTTTCAGCTCACATATGGGTTATCAGCACTATTTCAAAAGGGCCGGAAGGTTTCAACAGGGTGATGGGAGTTCTTGCATCCCCTTTGTTTAAATTGCTGGAGATAGGGCTGTGGGGAGTTATATTATTTCATGCTTTCAACGGTATAAGGGTTGTAATTGTTGACTTCTGGAAAGGATCACTTAATCATAAAAAACTTTTTTACATAATGATCTTTATTGCATTTGCACTCTGGGTTGCCGGTGGATACTTGATCATTTCCCACATGTAGGAGGATGTAATGGACAAGAATTTTAAAGAAACTTCAAAAAGCGGCGGGATCATCTGGTTGTTTCAGAGACTCTCGGCTGTCGTATTATTCGTACTACTGATGGCACATTATGTGACTTACCATTTTATTGGGCATGGGGTAGTAAAGTATGTAGATATAATTGAAAAGATGAAAGCACCCTGGTTCAATCTGATACAATTTCTCTTTCTTTTAACGGCTTTGTATCACGGGATCAACGGGATATGGATGGTTGCGGAAGATTATATGAAGAAGAAGGGCACCAGGATATTTGTGTTTTCTGTTCTGGTAATGCTCGGAGTCATCCTGATGTTCGTCGGGATGCTTACCATTTTTAAAGCTGGAGCGAAATTATGAACATAGAAGAAGCAAAAAAATATCACAGGATGGATGCAATTGTTGTTGGTGCCGGACTGGCTGGTCTGAGAGCAGCTCTGGAACTTGCAAGGGATGGACATGAAGTAGCTGTTCTTACAAAAGTGTATCCGACAAGGTCACATTCGGGTGCGGCTCAGGGAGGGATTGCGGCATCCCTGGCAAATACTACAGATGATTCAGAAGAATTACATATGTTTGATACAGTAAAGGGGAGTGACTGGCTCGGTGATCAGAATATAATCGAATTTTTCGTCAGTGAAGCAAAAAAAACTGTTTATGAATTTGAACATATGGGTGTTCCTTTCTCCAGAACCGAGGATGGAAGGATAAACCAGAGGGCTTTCGGTGGCCATCAGAAGCCGAGGGCATGCTTTTCGGCAGATATAACCGGGCATGTTCTCCTTCACACATTATATGAACAATGTCTCAAATACAATGTCCATTTTTATAATGAGTTCCAGGTTTTCTCACTACTGGTGGAAAAGAATATTTCAAGAGGGGTTGTTGCCTGGGATATCAGAAACGGAGGGCTCCATACGTTTCATGCAAAAGCTGTCCTTCTTGCTACCGGGGGATACGGAAGGGCATTTAAGGTTACTTCCAATGCCCATGCCAATACAGGAGACAGCCTCGGCCTGATCCTTGAGAACGGACTTCCTCTCGAAGATATGGAGTTTGTCCAATTCCATCCTACCGGTCTTTTTAAACATGGAATATTGATGTCTGAGGCCTGTCGTGGAGAAGGTGGTTATCTTACTAACGGAAAAGGCGAAAGGTTCATGGAAAAATATGCAAAAGAAAAAATGGAGCTCGCACCGAGAGATGTTGTCTCCAGATCTGAACAGACGGAAATAAATGAAGGCCGTGGGGGTAATGGAGATGATTACGTTTACCTCGACATGAGGCATCTTGGTGAAGAGAAGATCATAAAAAGATTACCTCAGGTAAGAGATCTTGCTATTAACTATCTTAAGGTTGATATGATCAATGAGCCGGTTCCCATTCAACCGACAGCACACTATTCGATGGGCGGAATTCCGGCAAATATAAACACCGAAGTTTTGAAAAATCCGAAGGGTGACATTGTTGTCGGCCTTTATACTGCAGGCGAGACCTCATGCCTGTCTCTTCATGGTGCAAACAGACTCGGGACAAATTCTCTACAGGAAGCAGCGACATTCGGAAGAGTCGCAGGGACCTCAATGTCTGAATTCGTGAAAAATAACGGGCTGGAAAATCTTCCTGCAAATGAAACCGATAATGCCAGAGGGAAAGTATCGGCATTAATGGAAGGAAAGGGGAAGGAGCGCCATTCAGTTCTCAAAGAAGAACTTCAGGAGAATATGACTAAGTATGCCGGAGTTTACAGGAATGAGAAGGATATGAAGAAACTCATGAAGGTCATCAAAGAGCTTCAGGCAAGATATAAAAAGGTTACAATTGATGATAAGGGTGATGCTTACAATATGGATCTTTTCGAAGCATTCGAGGTCGGAAATCTTTTGAGTTTTTCAGAGGTTATGATCGAAGGAGCAATTGCGAGGAAAGAATCGAGAGGCGCTCACTTCAGGACAGATCATCCGAAACGTGATGACAAGAAATGGATGAAGCATACTTTTGCATGGAAAACAGCTAAGGGTGTAAAGCTTGATCATACAAGAAAAGCGATCATTTACATGGACAGATTCCCGCCGCTTGAAAGAAAATATTAAGGAGCTATCAGATGTCAAAAGAGAAAAGAGTAATAAAAATTTTAAGATACGATCCAGCAAATGATAAAAAACCGCATTGGGTTGATTATACAGGTGAATATGATTCTGATTCCACAATTCTCGATGTTCTGAATGAAATCCACTGGAAGATTGATGGTTCGCTAGCATACCGGAGATCTTGCAGAAGCGCAATTTGCGGTTCCTGCGCAATGAAGGTGAACGGCCAGAATATTCTTGCATGTGAGACACCTATTCACAAGTTCAAAGGGAAAATAAAGATCGAACCGCTTCCCGGATTTTCAATAATTAAAGATCTGGTAGTTGATATGGATCTTTTCTTTGAAAAATTAAAAAAGGTGAAACCTTATCTGATTGTTGACAAACCTCTTCCGGACAAGGAATTTACACAATCTCCAGAGGAATTTGAACACATCAGAGAATCGGTGACGTGTATTCTCTGTGGAGCCTGTACCTCATCCTGCCCGAGCCTGTGGGGGAATGAAGATTATCTGGGACCCGCAGCTTTGCTCAGGGCGTATAGATTCATCTTTGATACCAGGGATGACGGGGCAAATGACAGGATGGATATAGTAAATGATAAGAATGGGATATGGAGATGTCATACTATTTTCAATTGTATGGAAGCATGTCCCAAGGATATCAAGATAACGGAATATCTCTCCCGCCTGAAGGTGAAAATAGTAGAAAATTCTATCTGATCTAAACAAATTTCTTTTCTATACGTTAGTTATATTGTAAGGAGGATTTTATGAAAAAACATCTGATCGTTTTATTCTCTTTAACTCTGTTATCACCATTTATTTCCGGAGGAGAAAATGGTGTAGAACTGGCTGAGATCAATAAGCCCGGAAATATTGTAGTTGATGGCGGGCAGATCCTTATTACTGAGTTCCCGACCGTTTATGTTTATTCACAAAAAGATTTCAGTTTAATAACCAAATTCGGAAAAAAGGGAGATGGGCCGCAGGAGTTCTCGCAATACATCAGGATCCAGAAAGATCCGGAAAATCCTGACAAGATAGTCATCGGAAGTCATATGAAGATTTCCTATTATACTAGGAATGGAAAGTTTTTAAGTGAGAAGAGGCCGAAAGGTGCCGGACTTGCAAATGTTTATAAACCTTTCGGAGAAAAATTTGTTTCTTATAGTGGTTACCAGGACAAAAAGAAGAAAATAAATTATTCAACTGTTGAACTTTATGATTCTGAAATGAAAAAGATCAAACAGGTATATAAAGAGCCTCAGTTCTTTCAGCAGGGGAGAAAACTTAATCCTCTGAGGACATGGGGAGCATGGTTCAGATTATATAAAAATCAAATATTCATAACCGGAGAGAGGGAAGGATATGTGCTGATCTTTGATCATAATGGAGATATTAAGAAAGAACTTAAATGCGGATTGAAAAAACTGAAGGTCAGAGACTCGGATATAAAGAGGTATCACGAATATTTCAGAACAGATCCTCAGACTAAGAATTTTTATGAAGCAGTTAAAGCTCAATTCCAGTTTCCATCAACCTTTCCGGTCATCAGGGGTATGGATGTTGTTGATGAAAAACTTTATGTTAATGGATATCCGGGGCCGGACGGTAAGACAGAGTTTGAAGTGTATGACCTTAACTGGAAGCTTCTTAAGGATAATATCTATCTTCAGATTCCGGAAGCAACAGCAAGAGATCTTTACCCCTATACCATAAAGGATGGAAAGCTATACCAGCTTGTCGATGATGTTGATGAAGAGGTCTGGGAGCTTTATGTCCACGACCTGAAATAGTATTTCCACTGTAAACGTTGGTTCAAGGGGTTCAGATATGCCTCTGGCCGTATTTACTTTTACTACCGCAAAATCCTGCTGGTATTTTTCTGGACGCCCGCCTTCCGTCCGATATTGACGGACTCAGGCTGCCAGTCCCGTAAAAGCAATACATGTCCACGGCTGATCCTATTTTAACTCCTTCTCCCTCTGGGAGAGGGATGGGGTGAGGGGAAAACGGTTGATTGTTGCTCCCTGTTAGAGTAAAATATTCTTTCAATGGGAAAAGAAAATGTGCTTGTTACAGGTGGTGCCGGATATATTGGTAGTCATATAGTAAGAGACCTCGGAGAGAACGGGTACAACCCGGTTATTGTCGACAATCTGTCGATGGGGAACAAAGATTACATCCTCTGTGGTGATTTCGTTGAAGGGGATATCGAGGATGACGAACTCCTCTCCCGTGTGATAAGTGAATATAACATCAAAAGTGTTATCCATTTTGCTGCATTTATTCAAGTAGAGGAATCGGTCAGTGACCCGTTAAAATATTATTACAATAATTCTGTAAAATCTTTCAAGCTGATAAGGAATTGTGTTAAATGCGGGATAGAGAACTTTGTGTTCTCTTCCACTGCTGCCGTCTACGGAATGCCGGATGTTATCCCTGCAACCGAGTTTTCACCGTTAAAACCGATAAATCCTTACGGAAATTCTAAATTGTTTACCGAAATGGTGTTAAAGGATACCGCAGATGCAAATGAAAATTTCAACTATATTGCTCTCAGATATTTCAATGTAGCCGGGTCGGATAAAAAAGTAAGGATAGGACAAAATTATAAAAAACCTACACACCTGATCACCCTTGCACTGAGAGCTGCTCTTGGTGAGAATCCTTCATTAAAAGTGTTCGGGACAGATTATGATACGGCGGACGGGACAGCAGTCAGAGATTATATTCATGTCGATGATCTTTCTAAGGCCCATCTTTTATCACTTGATTTTCTGAAAGAGAGAAAGGATAGCAGGATCCTGAACTGCGGATACGGGAAGGGGAGCAGCGTCAGGGAAGTTATTGAAGCTGTTAAAAAGATAACAGGCATAAACTTTAATGTGGAAGATGCTCCGAGAAGGGCAGGAGACGCACCGGAATTGACAGCAGATTCATCAAGGATAAGGGAAGAATTAAATTGGGTCCCGGAATCAGATGATCTTGAGCTTATTATTAAAAATGCCTGGGACTGGGAGAAGAAGCTTAAAGAAAAATGAGGCATATCAAATATATTATAATATTCTACATCTTTGCAGCTCTGCACATTACAGGCGAAATTGTTACAAAAGAAGATCATGAGAGCAGGGATCTGAAAGAGTATCAGGAGTTATCCGGTGGGGAAAACAGGACGAAATATCAGATAAATGCAAGAATATTCCCGGGGAAAAGGGAGTTGGAAGGGGTCGAGATAATCAGGTGGACCAACAGGACCGGTATAGATGTAAATTCTCTGAGATTGAACCTTTTCTACAATGCTTTCGGTAATCCGAAATCCACTTTCTTTAACGAGACCTCTATATTCAAAGCTTCCAAAGAGAAACTAAAAGAATATAATTTTGGAAATATTGAAGTTAAAAAGATAGAAATTATAAACAGGAATGAAAATATAACCGGTGTCCTGACCTATCTGAGCCCGGATGACAAAAATGCAGATGACAGGACTAATGTTGATTTTAGCCTGAAGAAACCTGTGCAGCCGGGGCAGACAATCTGGATAAAAGCGGAATTTAAATTGAAGATCCCCGATATTTTTTATAAAACCGGACAATCCGGGAAATATATTTTCATGGCACACTGGTATCCCAGGGTATGCGTTCTCCGAAGCAACGGGGAGTGGGCCGGGCACCAATTGCACAGAATGCCCGCGTTCTTTTCGGAGTTCAGTGACTATCACGTAAGAATAACAATTCCGGACAATTTCATAGTGGGAGCAACAGGTGAGAAGATTTCCGGTGAAAGGCTTAATGATAAATTAATGGTTTTTGAATTTACACAGGATAATGTTCAGGATTTTGCGTGGGCTGCATATCCGAATTTTATTGAGGTCAGGGACAAAATAAGATTGAAAGGGAATGATTTTGATACAGATATAATTCTTCTTTTATCACACCGAAACAGATCGGCTAAGGAGAGATATCTTAATATAGTAAAATTCGCATTGAAATATTTCGAAGAGAATCTTGCATCTTATCCATACAGAACCTTAACAGTAATTGATCCGCCTCTTCAGGGATTCAATTCAGCCGGACATGCATATCCCACAATTTTGACTGCAGCTTATCTGAAAATCCTTCCTGCATCTCTAAAATATTCTGAACTTGCAGTAATTCATGGTATTTCCCGCCAGTTCTGGTATGGAGTGGCCGGGAGTGACGGCTTTAAGGAACCCTGGCTGGATGAAGGTATTGCCGTATTTTATGAGATGGAGATAATGGACAAATATTTTGAAAAGAGGAACTTACTTCTCAATTCACTATATTTAAGAATATTCGATTGGGAGATAAAAAGAAGGGCTTATATAAATCTGTCCCCTCTCGAAAGATCGAAGTATCTTTCCTGGAACATAATTAATAATAAATTTTTTGTCGGTAATATGTATTCAAAAGTTTCACTATTACTCAGAAGTCTTAAGAATATAATCGGGGAAGAAAAGTTCATGGGATTCTTACGCTATTATTTCGACAAAATAAAATTCAGCCATCATAATACCGTTATCTTTAAGTCGGAGTTCAATAATTTTTTTAACGGAGATTATGCCTGGGCATTCGATCAGTTTGTCGGAACGGACAGGGATCTTGATACAGCAGTATACTCTGTCAGATCTGACCGGATCGGGAAGAGTGGGAAATATAAGAATGAAGTGGTTTTTGTGAGGAAGAGCGGTTATTGGCCTGTTGAGCTCTCGGTCATACTAAAGGGCGGGAAGGAGATAAAACTTTTCTGGGAAAAGAATGAGAAATGGAAGACGGTTGTATTCATTGATGAATCGCCTGTGGATTTTGCTATTGTTGATCCCGGAGTCAAGATACTCCTGGATATAAATCTGGTTAATAATTCAAAGGTTTTGAAGAAAGAGAATAGTGTATTAAGGAGACTTGCGGTTAAATTCGGATTCTATTTCCAGAATGTTTTAGCCTCTCTTATACTTTAAAATGAACATATTAAAAATAATCGGAAGAGGTTTTAATCTCAGGAGTATAAAACTCGCCGCATATGCATGGTTTTATAATATGTTGATCTCACTTATTATCTACTTTGGTTTTTATATGGTATTTGTGATCTCTGCAGGGAAATCGATGATAGCAGAAAAGATTGGAATGTACGGATTATTTACTGCTCTGCTGGATATATTTAATAACTTCCCCGGGAGCTTTACATTGCTTGTATCTATATGTTTTTATTTTGGGATCCTGTATATCATTACATCAGTGTTTATTTCTGCCGGCATATTTTCAGTTATGATGGAAGAGGAAAAAGCTACATTTTTCACACTTTTATCAGCATCAATTGACAATTTTTTCAGGTTTCTGAAGGTGTTTTTAATAAATGTTATTAATTTTGCCCTCGCACTTATCCCAATGGCGTTTCTGGTTTTTGCTTTCTGGATGACTTTGGAGAGATCATTGAATGAAACTCTATTCGGGATATTCATAGTTATATTTTTCATTATTGCTATGATCCTGCTTGTGTTTTCTGTTGCTATATATGATTATTCGCGGATAATCAGGCTTAAGGATGGAAGAAATTTTTTCTTCTCGTTCAGGGAAGGGGTCAGGTTTGTTTTTAAGAACAAAAAAAACATCCTCCTTCTCTTCCTCTTTTATTTTATTTCGACCGGAGTACTTTATATTATTTTTAAATTGTTCATGAGTGTTGCAGAAGATTTCCTAGGGATGATTTTTGTGTTTATACTCTATCAAGTGTTTGTATTGATCAGGTATTTTCTCAAGATTATAATAATAAATGGTGAATTTGAGCTGATCCGGGTTCCTTATTCTGAGATTCAATAACTTTACCGGATAAGATTCGTATGTTCCTGTTACGATAAAATATGAAAAAAGAATATAAGATCGATCTGCTTACAGGTGATCTCAAAAAGATCATCTTCAGGCTGGGAATGCCGATTGCGATCGGTTCAGCGGTACAAATGCTGTATAACCTTGCAGATACTTATTGGCTGGGAAGGTTGGGCAGGAGTGCAATATCTGCGCCTGTGATCTCATTCTTCATATTATTCCTGCTGATCGGACTTGGAATAGGTTTCTCTGTGGCTGGTACATCGCTCGTTTCACAATATATCGGAGCGAAGGAGAAGGATAGCGCCAACAAAGTATCCGGTAATCTCCTTTTTATCATGAGTGTGATCTCCATAGCCGCAGTTGTATTGTTATTACCTTTCAGCAATGAGATCTTCAAACTTCTGAAAACACCGGAGGACACATTTGTCCAGACCGTTTCATATTTCCGTATCTCCCTTGTCGGGATGCCGTTAGCTTTTCCGTTCTTTGTTTTTTATTCTGTTTTTAACGGGTATGGAGATACCAGAACTCCATTGAAAATCGAATTGTTCTCGGCATTAATAAATATAATTCTGGATCCTGTTTTTATCTTCGGGTACTTCGGTCTTCCCGCTCTCGGTGTTAATGGTGCAGCTCTGGTGACTGTCGGCTCAAGAGCAATAGCATCGGCCGCCGGATTATATATCCTGTTTTCAGGAAAACGTGGATTGAAAATCTCATTAAGAATGCTGATCCCGGATAAGAAGATAATCAGAATGATAATGCGAACCGGGGTTCCTGCTGCTTTCGGAATGGCCGGAGCATCAATCGGGTTCATTGTTCTGATCGGTTTTGTAAATCAGTTCGGTACGGCTGTGATCTCTGCTTACGGTATCATGTCAAGGATTGTCCACTTGTACACAATGCCTGCAATGGCGATCGCTTCTGCGGTTACCGCTATTGTCGGACAAAGCCTTGGTGCAGGTGATGTCAGGAGGGCCTCGTTATCTGTATTGACAGGGTTAAAACTAATGCTCCTCATATTGACCCCCTTTATTATTTTATCCACTTTTTATGGTAAATATTTTACAGCCTTTTTTATTCCCGGTGATAAGCTGGTTGAAAATATCAGTTCGTCCATGTTTCTTATTATATCTCCATCAGTTTTGTTTTTTGCTCTGGGTTCTGTCCTTAACGGAGCATTTCAGGGTTCCGGATATACAATTCCGGTAATGGTATCGAATATTCTTCGTATATGGATGTTCAGGATCCCAATCGTATATTTGATCTCATTTGTTATGCTCAAAGGGCCGGGGAATCCCGGGGCCCATAACGGGGTGTGGTGGGGAATGTTCTTCTCAAATATTTTTGCGTTTTTTATTATTTTAATATGGTATTTGCCTGGAAAGTGGAAAAAGGTCCGGATAAATGATAAAAAAGAGATGAAAGGTGTTAATGATGAGTGAAAGTTCTGAAAAAAGTAAAAAAAGGAAGAAAATATTATCGGAAAAAAGCCTCGCTTTCATGAAGGAGGAGCTCGAAAATCTAAATGAGATCGTTGGAGCGATAAAACCTTCTTCAGGTGAACTCCCGGCGTTAGAGAGTATTGATATTTTCGGAGGTTCCATGCCTATGAACGGGATAGCGGGCGGAGATCACATAATATATATCGATTTTAATAAAAGGTATGATCTCGATGTCAGGATACATGATGCTTTAGAGAATGGTGAAGTTAAGGTTGCTGAAAGATTGAAATGCCTCAAAAATAAGGCCGGAATTCTTATTGCGGATGTCTCAGGACACAAGCTGACCGATGCTTCAATGGCTGCTATGCTTCATCAGGCATTTATGGTAGGTGTTTTGTATGAATTGAAGACCTTCGGAGAAGTGACAAGTGAACTTTTTGAAATATTAAATTCAAGGTTCTATAAATCTTCAGCTTTTTCAAAATTTATAACGATGATCTATGGAGAGATCTCTTCAGACGGAACTTTCCGTTTCATAAATGCAGGGCATCCGTCGCCCGTAGTTTTTTCAAATAAGTTTGATAAGCTTATGAAGGTTTGTTCAAAGAAGGCTTTGTCTTTTCCTCCCGTGGGGACTCTGCCGTCAGTTGTAGATGTTGATTCCAGCAGAAGTAAGAGTCGTCTGGGATTTAAAAAGAGATATTCGGTGAATAAAATTCACCTGATGGGGACTGGTGATATTCTGATACTTTTCACTGACGGCCTTATGGAGCATGGTATTGATATGGATCTCCTTTATTTTGAAGAGAGGCTGGAAACGATCGTAAGAGAAGTGAAAGAACTTTCATCAAAAGAGATCTATCACAGGATCCTTGATGATATGCAGGATTTTGCTGACCCTTCGGATGACATAAGTTTTGTAGTAATAAAAAAGAGTTAGCCCTGTTTTAACTGAAACTAATTTTTTTCAACCTCTTTTCGATCAGTTCAAGTTTTTTTGTTATATGGATATTATGAAGTGTTTTGTTTTTTATAAGAGCTGCCGCGTCTCTGCTTGCTCTGAAATAGAGTTCCGGATATTCTCTGATATCTGAGATCCGGAAATCGAGATATCCGGATTGTTCTGTCCCTGCTATATTTCCGCCCCCCCTCATGCCAAGGTCTTTCTCCGCTATCTCAAATCCGTTAGAGGTCTCCTTTATGATCCTGAGCCTTTCACTGCCGGTACTTGTTATCCTGGATGAGGGGAAGAGATAACAGAATGACTTTTTGTCCCCACGTCCAACCCGTCCTCTTAATTGATGCAGCTGGCTGAGGCCGAACTTGTCTGCATCTTCAATAACCATTATTGTTGCATCACGGATGTCAATTCCCACTTCTATAACAGTCGTTGATATAAGTATTCTTATGTCCCCATCAGAAAATTTACGAAACACTGAACTCCTCTCCTCCGTGTCAACCTTTCCCGAAATCACACCAAAAGTGACCCCTTTGAATATTTTTTTAAAGAAAGGGGCTTCTCTTTCCAGAGATCTGAGATTTTTGAATCGGGTGGATTCGGAGATCAGGGGAAGGACTATGAAAACTTTTTCTCCCCCTTCTGCCCTTCTTTTTATTTCTGAATAGAATTGTTCGCGGATTTCCTGCTTCAGGATAAGAGTTTCGATCGGGAGTCTCCCCTCAGGCATGGATCTTATCTCACTGACATCAAGGTCCTTGTAGAGAGAAAGGAGGAGGGTCCTTGGGATCGGTGTGGCAGTTGTGACCATCAGGTCGGCTTTCTCTCCTTTGTAGAATAAAGCTGCTCTTTGAGCTACACCGAAACGGTGCTGTTCGTCGATAACTATTGCTGAAAGATTATGGAAGATTATTTTGTCATTTATTAAAGAGTGTGTGCCGAATATTAACTGGATCTTACCACTTTGAAGGTCACTGATTATTTTCTTTCTTTCCGAAGATGAAGTGCTTCCGGTCAGAATGGCAATATTTATTCCCTTGAAGAATCCTGCAGCATTTTCGAAATGCTGGCTGATCAATATCTCGGTTGGGGCAAGGAAAGCTCCCTGATAACCGTTTTGTACAGCAAATAGCAGAAAAATGAAGGAGATAATGGTCTTGCCTGATCCGACATCACCAAGAAGGATCCTCTGCATTGTAAAATTACCGCTCAGGTCGGACATAATATTTTCAACAGCTTTCTTCTGGTCTGAGGTCAGTTGAAAATTGACATGATCCCTTATTGTTTTTTCCGGATCGTGAATGAGATACTTCCTCCCCCTTTTGATCTTTCCCGACCTTTCTCTGATATAAGCGATCTCAAGTTGAAAAAAAAGAAATTCGGTATAAATGAACCTTTCCCTGATACTTTCAAATTTGTGCTCGGCAGAATCAGGAGAATGGATCTTCTCAAGTGATCCCCAAAATGGCTCGAATCCGTACTCCTTTACAAGATGGACCGGCAGAATATCATCTGAAATTTCTTTTTGAATAAAAACATTTTCAATGAAATTTTTAACGGCTCCACCACTAATGCTTCCGATATTTTTATAAACCGGAATGATCCCCTCTTCATCTTTCAATATTCTCGGATTCTCGATCTTGTTCTTTATTCCTTTAACCAGAACTTTCCCGTACACTCTCAATTTATCAGAGGATCTGATCAGCTCCATCATATAGGGTTTGTTGAATATTGCCATGTCCACAGGGACTTCTCCGATGGTTCCTGAAATATTGATGATCGAAAGCCTTCTCCGGTAGTTTCTGTAAAGATTGGAACTTTTAATATTTAGCAGGTAGACCTTCTCGATCCCGTCTTCAATTATATTGTCTGTATCTGATGTGTCGATATAATGCTCGGGGAAATGAGTGATCAGGTCATAAACACTGTTATATCTGTACCTGTTAAGAATCTCGAGATATTTGTCACCTACCCCTTTGATTATCCGGGGAGAGGAATCTAGAAACGGTATCAATAGAATATTATCAGTTTCTTATGGTCTGTTTTTATATTTTTAATTCCCGGAAGCAGCCTGAACCAGTCGAACATTGATTTTTTGATCTTATAACCGGTCTGAGCTGCACCGAAAGCCTCATCAAGAATTTCAGGTGAGAATGAAGTTCCATTTATCCTTACTTTTTCAAAATCATATCTCATTCTGTAATTACTGCAGAAAACCTTTCCTTCGAAATCTATCTCAAAATCTTTAAGGAAGGATGGGATCTTCTCATATTTTTCCCCTTTAAGTACAATTTTCATATTGCCGCCTACATAATTGTTCTTGCCGAATTCCAGTTTTATATACTTTACTTCCCTTGCATATTTTCTGGTGTAAATGAGATTAAGATAGGAATTAAGGTCCCTTTGTGAGAATGTTATATTTTTAAGGATTACACTTTCTGTTTTTTTTGCAGATATTCTTTTCAGGTATCCGTCAATCCTTTTTGCCCTTTCAAGTGAGAATTCTGTAGCAGGGGCTAGAAAGAGTGGAATTAAAAAAAATATTATCAATAATTTTTTCATGTGAGAATTTTAACCCTTCTCCCTTCTATTTTCAATTTATTGCGAAAATAGAGCCTTATAACTTCAGAATAGATCCTGTGTTCTTCTATGAGGATTCTTTTACTGAGGGACTCTTCCGAATCGTTTTTTTTAATCCCCACGCTTGCCTGCATTATGGCCGGGCCGGAATCTACACCTTCATCTACGAAGTGAACTGTGCAGCCGCTTAATTCAGCTCCTGCTTCGAGTGCCTGTTTCTGGGCATCAAGTCCCGGGAATAAAGGGAGGAGTGAAGGATGGATGTTGATTATTCTGTTGGGATATTTTTTAATGAGAATAGGAGAAATGATCCTCATGAATCCTGCGAGGCAGACCAGGTCGATTTTGAATTTTTCGAAAAGTTCAATTAGATTTTTTTCATATTCATCTTTTGAAGAAAAATCACGGGGCCTTATAAAATAGGCTGGTATCCCGAGATCATCTGCTGTTTTTAATCCCTTTGCTTTTCTCTTATCACTCACAACTACAGCGATCTCAAAAGGGGAATCCCCGATGATTGAATTTTTATAAATGGCCTCAAAATTTGAACCCCTGCCGGAGAGGAGAATAGCAATTTTTCCTTTTTTGGTATTCATATGATCTGGATTTGATTAAGTGTGCCGAAGGGGGGACTCGAACCCCCACAAGATTGCTCTCACAAATACCTGAAACTTGCGCGTCTACCAATTCCGCCACTTCGGCAACTTTAAAATTATACCACAAAACCCATGCCCTCTTCCATACCATATTGTCTACATAATTTGGGGACGGTTCTCTTTTTTATAGACAACTCAGTTTTGGCTTTCGATATTATCAGCGGCCCCAAGCTATTAAATTAAGTAAAACTAATTTAATAATCTAACATACAAGGTGGCCGCAACAGCCGATGGATGGCTACGCCTGTAATATATTGTACACAAAAATGGAACCGTCCCCGGATGTTGCATTTTTTGAGGGAGTTGAATTTGGGTTTTTCGTGTGCTACGATTACAAAAATGGTAACACTGGATTTGTATGAGGAAAGATGAATAGATTATTCTTATCAATTATTGTTTTTGCCGCTCTTTTATTTCCATTATCCCTATTTTCGCATGGAGTTGATATCGTATTGATAAATGGCGGGACCGGCATCGAGGCAAGATATGATTCCGGTGACCCGATTTCACATGCAGATGTGATTATATATTCACCTGAAAATGGTTATGAGCTGTTCCAGGTCGGAGTAACAGACAGGAACGGGCGTTTCCTTTTCTTCCCTGATGCGGATGGGAAATGGAAGGTGGTTGTCAATGACGGGACCGGACATGGAGGGACAAAATATGTCATTATTAATGGTTCCTCTATAGTTCAGGATGAGGCAATTGAAAAACCTGTGGGTAGAAGAATTAAGATATTATCAGGTATCATGGTGATATTCGGTCTGACAGGGGTTCTCTTTTTTGCTTTAGCCAGAAGAGACCGGAAGAGGAGCTTGGATGCACATTCCTGATGGATTCCTCTCGCTTCCTGTTTTAATATCAACGAGTGCCGTATCAGCTTCTCTTTTATATATTTCGGTAAAAAAACTGGATAAAGAGATAAGACCTGAGAGGATACCTCTCATGGGATTGTCTGCCGCTTTTGTTTTCACTGCTCAATTATTAAGTTTTCCGGTTTTCGGAGGGACATCGGTTCACCTTACAGGTGCAGTTTTGATATCAATACTTCTCGGCCCTTTATCGGGATTTCTGATAACTACTTCAGCAGTTCTGCTTCAGGCGTTTCTATTTCAGCATGGAGGAATAATTACCGCAGGTGCGAATATTATGAATATTGCAGTTATCCAGGCCGTTCTTGGTTATTATATTTTCAAGATATTTTCTAATAAGTTGTATATTTCAGGAGCATTTATAGCGGCATTTTCGGCAGTATTTATTGCTGCTGCAATTTGTGCGGTGGAATTAATAGTCTCCGGAACGATACCGCTGAAGGCAGGGATGATAGCTATGCTTTCATCTCATTTGTTTGCGGGGGTTGGTGAAGGTTTTATAACTGTACTGATTCTGGGTATGATCAAAAAATTAAAACCTGGCCTGTTGGAGTTGAAAAAAATATGAGGCACTCATTCTGGGATCACTTCAGCGGGCTTGACACTCCTGTCCACAGGTTATCCCCGGGTGTTAAAATTTTATTTGTTATCTTACTTGTTCTTATTCTTACTATATTGCCCGGTGACTATATATCATTTTCAGCACTCCCTCTGTTACTACTTCTGATAATCATCTTGATTTTCTCGCGTGTCCCGGTTAAACATGTTGTAAAGAGGACACTTGTTATCCTGCCGCTGATCATCCCGGTAATAGTACTTAACTCTATATTTATGGAATCCGGGCTGAGTCACTCGCTGATACTTTCGGTCAGGTCATTTTTAAGTATTTTTTCTCTGGTGCTTCTGGTATCGGTCACAAGATTTTCAGATATTATGAAAACCCTTTCCCGATGGCATTTTCCCCGGATAATGATCATGATCCTCTCATTTATGTACAGGTATTTTTTCCTGTTGACGGGAGAGATGGAAAAAATGATAAGAGCTGTGAAGCTGAGGTCAGGTGGCACCGGAGGGTCCGGGATATTCAAAATATACAGTCAGATACTTGCGATCCTGTTCATTAAAAGCTATGAGAGGGCTGAAAGAGTATATCATGCAATGCTGATGAGAGGATATGATGGAAATGGAGGATTGCAGTGACGATTGTAGAAGTGAAGAACATAAGTTATACATATCCTGATGGAATTGAAGTTTTTAAAAATATTTCCTTTAAAGTTGCAGAAGGTGAATCCCTGGGAATTATCGGGCCTAATGGAGCCGGGAAAACGACACTCCTGCTTGCGTTGTCAGGCCTTATTAACAATAGTGGTGAGATAATTATCAATGGAGAAATTAAATCAGAGAAGAATATAAATGATATCAGAAAGAAAATAAGTTTTGTTTTTCAAAATCCGGATGATCAACTCTTCATGCCGCATGTTGAGGAAGACATCTCTTTCGGGCTTAACAAGCTCGGATACTCGGAAGAAGAAATTAATGATATCGTGAAGAAGTCCCTCAATTCAGCCGGGCTTGACGGATTCGAGTTGAGAAGCAGTCATCATTTGAGCCTCGGTCAAAAAAAAAGAGTCTGTCTGGCAGCCGCATTTGCCCGTAGTCCGGAAATACTTCTTCTGGATGAACCTTCAAATGAACTTGATCCCGGAGGGAGAAAAGAGCTGGCCGGATTAATTCAGGATTTTAAAGGGACGAAACTTATAGTAAGTCACGACCTGAATATGATCGGAGAGATTTGTGACAATGTTATGATTCTGAATAATAGTATTATCAAAGCCATAGGGGGATCGAAGAAAATACTTTCTGATAAAAACCTGATGGAAAGCAATTCACTGGAAGTCCCGTATATATACAGATAACAGGAATTTCAGGTGAGATCTGATCCGGTCGATGTCATAATAAGCTTTCCATGCTTAATACCTTTAGTGCTTGTAAGGCGGTCTGTCAGCTTTTTGATCTCACTGCTTTTTCCTTTGAGAATTATTACTTCCAGGCAGTTTTTATGATCAATATGAACATGGGTTGAAGAGCGGATTATGTCAAGATTATCATGCTGTATATTGTTTATAACCTGTGATAGATCATTCCTGTGGTGATCATAAACCAGGCTGAAAACTCCGACGGTTTCCCTCCCCTCCTCTTTCCATTCTTCCGAGATAAGTTCTTCCCTTATCAGGTCCCTTATAGCCTCGGATCTGTTCTTATATCCTTTTAGGTCGATCAGTTTATCAAATTGTTTAAGCAGATCAGAACTAAGTGAAACTCCAAATCTTATAAGTTTTGACATCAGGTTTATCTCCCTTATTTTTTATATATGAATTTTCCGATCCTGCGAATCCGATTCATCTCTTCCTCAGACAGGGGACCATCATCAAGTGCTATCATATTCTCATCGAGTTGTTCCTGAGTAGAAGGAGCTGTAAAACAGAGATCTGTTTTCGGATGAGACAGGACGAATTTGTAACATTCTGCAGCTGTCAGAGGTGATTCGCCTGAAGGCATTTTTTTTGGATTCAGAAGTTTCCTCCAGGCTGTTGAGGTGTAGATCGTAACACCGGGTGCATCTTTTTCCGGAATATTGGGGAAAATATCTCTCTCCGCGCCTGTATGAACTGCATTATACCTGAACATTAAAATATCAATCGGGCAATCCGGATCGGATGCAAGTTTCCCGAATAATTTGCGGTTGTGTCCCGATAGTGCTATGAACCGTATCTTCCCTTCTTTCTTCAGAAGCATAGCTTTTTCGAGCACTCTTTTTGGAAGATAATTGTACCAGCCGAGGAGAAGCACATCTGTGTAGTCTGTTCCCAGTATCTTCAGCCCTTTCTCAACAGAACGGGGAGTGAGGATGCCGGAATGATCGTAGGATTGAAAGACCGTAACCACTTTTTCTCTATCCTTTTTACATATGTTCTTTAATGCTGTCCCCATCTTTTTGTTTTTAGGGGAGCTCCACAGGAAATAATTTATCCCGTATTCATAAAACCCTTTCTCTATCGCTACAGTGGGCAGTCCGTATGCGGAAGCGATACCAAGCCTGCTGACTTCAAGCCCGGTCTTACCGAGTGTTCTGTATTCCCTGAAATTTTTTTTCATATATTCTCAATCTTTATAAATATCCCAGTGATTCGAGAGATTCAATATCTTTTTTTCTAAGCTCCGGATTTACAATTCCCTGTTTTATTTTTGAAGCTAATCTCAGGTGATTGAACAAATAGAACAATAAAGTCTTTTTTATCAGGGGTCTGTTTTTAATTTCATGATTTTCCCCCGGATCGGTCTCGATGTTAAAAAGCTCCATGGTTTTATCGTTGTATGGGAAGTGTATTATAAGTTTATACGGATATTGCTGGACCATATATCCCGGATAATTGTACGCATTTATTGATCTGACAAAAAGTTTTCTCTTTTTTCCCTGAATCAGCAAATTCCTGCCGTAAGAGTTCATTTTATAAAGATAGGGGAGCTTGAAAATATCTGATAAAGTTCGTACAAGATCAGATGTGATTACCTGTGAATTATATGTCTCTCCTTTAAGTCCCGGGATCTTTATTACAAGAGGGATCCTCATACTTTGCTGATAGAGTACATGCCCGTGGCCATAAACTCCGTGCTCTCCTATAGCCTCTCCATGATCTGACAGAAAAACAACAATTGTATCTGAAGTGAGACCTCTCCGCTTCAGGATGTCAAGGATCTTTCCGAACACCATGTCGCCGTAAGCAAGATTTCCGTCATAAAGTTTGCCGAGAAGTATACTGATCTCCTTTTTACCCTTATATTTTCCTTCTGAAGCCATATAAATAGAAAGAATTTTTTCTGGTGTTGTCTGAAACTCATTCTGGAATTTGGTCAGAAACGGAGGCGGCATTGCAAACGGATCATGAGGTTCACGTAAATGAAGATATACAAAGAATGGATTGTCTCCGGAATTGTCGAGCATTTTTTTGAACGGGTCCAGAAATTCTTCTGCCTGTACAACCGGATTATTTAAAAACAATTCGTCAAATTTTGTAAATCCCTTATCAAATTTATATGCCTTTCCGAAATTGGGGTTTGCAGAAATTGCACCTGTAAAATAATCTTTTGCCAGGAACATTTCTGCCAATGTTTTTACTCTTTTGTTCAGAGATGAATAAAAACTTGAAATTACACCATGATAATCAGGAGGCAGACCTGTGAGAAGAGTTCCGGTGGAAGCCAGTGTGTATGAAGCTTCTGAATAACAATTTGAGAAAACCAGAGAGTTGATCGCAAATTTATCAATATTCGGAGTGGCCCTTCTGGTATATCCGTTATATCCTGTACGGTCATTTCTTGTTGCATCCAGAAGTATAAAGAGCAGGTTCTTGCCTCTCACCAGATCTCTGATCTTATTTATCCTGTCCTCATCTTTTTTTTTGATATCTGTTTTATGAACAATAAAGCTTTCAGATACTGTTAAATATCCATTCTTAAGACCCGGGAATGAGATCAGGACCTCCTGAAATTCTCCCTGTAACAACCTGATAGTGAAATTAACCCCGTTTTTTATTTTTTTTCTGAATTCTTTTTTTTTATTCTCACCCGACAAAAGGATTTTCAGCTCTGTACTCTCTCTCCCCTGCAGATCCAGTTTTAAATTTAAATATTCATTATTTTCGGGTTTGATAAAATATCTTAGTGATCCTGGGAGAAAAAGCGTTCTTTCATCTTTAATCAACTCCTGATAGTTTTTCGTCCTCAGGATCCTTTTTGGAAAGACGGATATATTATTTAATTTCATCCCTCTCTTTGGAAAAAAAGAGATGAAATTTTCTCCCTCTCTTATCAATTTTTCACTTAAAAACTTTTTTTGTCCTTCCAGTTTGATCCGGGAGTTGCCTAATGAAATAGATATCTGGTTGTCCGGAGAGAAGAAGTTTGTATCGAGAATGTATTTTTCTTTTTTCAGAGAAATGAATTTCAGTTTACCTGCCCTTTTGCCGGGCCTTCTGGATTTTTTTTTCTTTTTTCCTGAGAGCAAAGGAGCTTCCCAACTCCCTGTGAAATGATCCTCCTTCGTATGATCAGATAAAAGGAAGCATGTCACTCCATCAATTGTGTCAGGAAGGAAAACCTGTTTATGTTCGATCTCATTCCCACATGAGATCAGAAGTGACAAAAGAAGTAATTGTAGCAGGGATTTCTTCATAAAGTAATTTTATTACACTATTCCCTTTAAATCAAAATGGGAAGATGCGATCAGATATTATTTTCCGGTCGATATCAGGAGATGGGCAGATGATCCGGGATGTTATCCAGAAGGTATTTCAAAGTCATAATGTTTTTAAAATCCGGTAAAACTCCGGTGTTATACTTAATTCTAATTTCGGATATATCCTGTTCCTCCATTTTGAATGAAAGAGTAATATTTTCAGAAGAATAAAAGGAAAGCCCGTTTTCAGTATGGTATGAGGTTTTTCCGGAATCTTTTTTGTGAATGATCTTTTTTATTTTGTTTTCTCTTGAGATCAAATATACGTTATTATCATCTTTGAAACTCTCTTCTGATATAGCGATCCTCGGTTTGTCCATAAAGGGCCTTCCGGAAGTGGGGCAAAAGGTTGTACAATTTCCGCAATGGTTGCAGAGGTCGGTAATATTCATGACCTGATTTTGCTGTTTTATGGAGAAATTTTCTTTTCCGATTACTTCTATCCCGTTTGCTGTTTTTCCGAATACAGGTATATTTATTGAAAACAAATCGCCACTATATGAAATATTAGCTCTGTTAGGGCAAACGAAAACACAAATGTCACATAGTTCATCGCATAGAAGACATCTTGATGATTCTGCTACTGCTTCATCATGGGTCATGGCTGCTATTGCCGGGCCTGTTATGAGCCTTTCTTCCGGAGGAAGTTCCTTAAGCGGTTCACCAAATTTCCTTACAGCTTTTTTCAACCGAAGTTCATTTAAGGGTGTTTCTCTATTTTGATCAGTGTTAATGTCCGTAAGATCAATTCCTGATTCTCTAATAATAATTTCAGCTGCTGCTTTACCGTCACCTACAGCATTTACAATTGTCGATGTGCCCGGCCCCACGTCTCCTCCGGCAAATATGTTACCATCCCTGAAAAGTCTCCCTGATCGTTTCAGATCGAGAGTTCCTTTATCAAAGAGAGCAGGCTCGGGCCTCTGGCCTACTGCCGGCATGATGGTGTCAAACATGAGGTCCAGTCCGGAATTGTCTATCTTTTCAGGATATTTTCTCCCTTTGCTGTCAGCTTCCCCAAGAAGGGTACGAAAACACCTTAATCCAGAAGCTCTCTCTTCTCTGTTTTGGATGACACTTTCCGGTGCAATAAGCTCGATCAGGTTTACCCCTTCCTCAAGTGCAGAGATCACTTCAGCACTATCAGCAGGCATCTCTTTTTTTGTCCTCCTGTAAAGGATTGTAACTTCAGCATTTTTGCCGGCAACTCTTAGTGCGGTTCTGGCTGAATCTATTGCTGTATTACCACCGCCAATCACTGCGACTTTCTTCCCGATCTCAACTTTGTTTCCCGATTTCACTTCAGAAAGGAATAGGAGTGGATCTAAAACACCCGGAGAATCGATTCCCACGATATCAAGCCTGATACTTTCCGGAGCTCCGGTGGAAATATACACAAAACTATTTTCTTTGCTCAATTTTTTAAATTCTTCCGGGTCAATATAATTGTTATATAGAATTTCTATATTCGGATCTGTGATCCTGGATATATCCTTAGCCAGAGCATTACTTCCCTGTCTGAAATCAGGGATCACTTTTTCTATCATCCCACCCGGGTTATCGTTTTTCTCATATATTTTTACCTGAAAACCTGCTTCTGAAAGATATCTTGCACAAGATAAACCTGACGGGCCTGCTCCTATTATTGCAATAGTACCTGTCCCCTTTTGTGGGAGATTCCCGGTCCGCTTAATATTATTCCCGTAATTTTCAGCCAGGAATCGTTTCACTTCCCTTATTTTCAGTGGATTGTCATAATTGGAGCGGGTGCATTTCACCTGGCATAAATGATCACAAACCATCCCGGTCGTATTGGGAAAGGAATTAGTTTTTATCACGGTTTCAAAAGCCTCATCGAATTTTCTTTTTGAGGTCAGATATAAATACTCCGGGACATCCTGGGATGTTCCGCATGAATCTGTACATGGAGCTTTAATACAGTCGAACAAGTCCAGTTTTCTGATAGTTTTTGTGTCTTTTTTCTTAAACCCATCTTTTTTATATTCTTTTGAACTTACAATATTTTCTGCATAAGAGTTTAAATTGATAAGTGCTGCTTTCACGGGTGTATTTTTGATGTCCCCGCTTTTGTTTTTTATAAAATCTTCTATTGTTCTGCCTTTGGAAGCGGAAACTGCTTCCTCAATTTTCTCAATGTATTGTCTTATTCTGCCATAGCCTCCCGGCTTAAGAATATCGGAGGATACGGTTACCGGCATAAGGTTGCATGATAGTATATCTGTAATGTTGAATGCATCAGCTCCTGCTGAGAATGAGATGTCTATATCTTCAATGTCATTTCTGAACTTAGAAGCAATATTGACCGAAATCGGATGGAGTGCCCTACCGCTCATGTAGGCCATATTCTCTTTTTCCGGGAATATATCTCCCTGGTTGATGCATTCAAGTGTATTTGTTAATTTAAGTCCGAAGAACAATCCTCTCTTTCCTGAGATATCCTTGAGGTTCCTGACAAGCTCGAGTGCATCCTTATATTCAATATCGTGTTCAAATGCTGAATCGGGGATCTCAACATCGTAACCCAGGTTATTATTGATTATCTCCCTTACCTTATTCCGGCCCAGAAGTGTTGGATTAAGTTTTATTGTTGTATTCAGGCCCTCTTCTTCGATGAAATATCTTCCGATCTTTTCGATCTCTGCCGGAGGGGTCCCGTGCATTGTCGATATGGTTATGTTATCAGATATTTCATCAGGGATCTTTAGTTTGCTAATGTCCGGAAAGTGCTCGGATAACTCTTCAATAAGAAGTTTTTTGTGTTCTGCAGAATTCCTCATCTTTTCCAGGAAGCCACTTACCTTTTTCCCTTTGATCCCGGTCAGGTCGTAGCCGGCACTCATATTGAAGATAAATCCCTGTTCTTCACCACTTCCAATGTTTAATTCATTCTTAAGAAAATGTATTAGTATCCATGCTTTCAGATATTCTGAAAATGACTGGTCGATATTTAATTCCTGTGACCACTCACAATTGTATCCTTCATCTCTCATGTCGATACATGGTTTGGTAACTTCTATCTGATCAAGGTTCTGTATTGTTTTTAATTCGATATATCTGGCTCCGGTAAGCCACCCTGAAATAATATTTTGTGCAAGTTGTGTATGGGGCCCTGCTGCAAGCCCTACCGGAGTTTCTAATAATTTCCCGAATCTGCTTAAATGGAAATTGTTTTCTGTTGACGGCCGGAAGAATAACTCGCGGGGGATACCGAAAATTGAATCTGCAGACAGTTCATGTTTTATCCAGGAATATAGTTTGCCGATCGGTAAAGGGGTGAATCTGTCTGAGCTTTTCCCGGAAGGAATTGTCATTATCCCTCTATCCTTCTATCTGCTCCTCTTCTGATAAATCCATTAAGAACTTCTGACGGGTCTTTGAATTTGTTTGCCATTATCATTGCTGCAATTATGTAGGGTTTATACCCGGCTTCTATATATGTATCTTTCCTGTACTTTTCGAAAACTTCAGCATCAACTTCACCATTTTTACATGACACCCCGGTAATATCTGCCGGAAGGCAATGCATATATAATGCTTCTCCATCCTTCGTGCTCTTTATCCTTTCGGAATTACACTCCCAATCCATGTATTTTCTGTTATTCTCAAGGCTCTCTTTTTCGAGCAGCTCCAGCCCCTTTGAATCACTCTTTTTTAAAAGTTCTGTCCTCCTCTCCATTGTAGTCCATGGAGCCCAGCTCTTCGGATAAACTATATCAGCATCCCGGAAAGCTTCATCCATTGAATCCGAAATTGTAAAGCTTCCACCGGATTTTTCTGCATTTTCCGATGCAGTCTTCACTACTTCAGGGATAAGATCGTATCCTTTGGGAAAGGCGAGCGAAACTTCCATGCCGAATCTGGACATAAGGCCGATTATCCCCTGCGGGACTGATAGTGGTTTCCCGTACGAAGGTGAGTATGCCCATGTCATTGCTATTTTTTTCCCTTTCAGTGAATCGAGTGAACCGAAATGGTTCTTTAAATGAAAGAGATCTGCCATAGACTGGGTCGGATGATCTATATCACATTGGAGGTTTACGATACCCGGGCGTTGAGGGAGTACTTCCCTGCCAAAACCTTCATCAAGCGCTTCTCCAACCTCCCTCATAAATTTATTGCCTTCTCCGAGAAAAATGTCATCTCTGATCCCTATCACTTCAGTCAAAAATGAGATCATATTCGCAGTTTCTCTTACCGTCTCACCATGAGCAATTTGAGATTTTTGCTCATCCAGGTCCTGGATCTCAAGCCCGAGAAGGTTGGCAGCAGAAGCGAAAGAGAACCTTGTCCTGGTTGAGTTGTCGCGGAACAATGAAACAGCGAGTCCGGAATCAAAACATCTTGTTGATATGTTTTTTCCCCGAAGTATCCTGAGAGCATCAGCCATCAGCAATACCTGCTCAAGTTCCTGCCTGTCTTTCTCCCATGTGAGAAGAAAATCTTTCCCGTATAATTTTGTCTTTAAATCTTTGATCTCTCTTAATAATTTTTCCGGCATTATCATATCTCCATTTACATTTTGTACGCAAATCCGGCATAGAATGCGGATGCTTTTACTAAATCCTCTACAGGAATCATCTCATTCGGTGCGTGAGCAAGTTTCTCATCTCCGGGCCCGAATCCAATAACCGGTATATTGAACAGTCCTTTAATGGTTACGCCGTTAGTAGAGAAAGTCCATCTCCCTGTTTCCGGTTTCTCTCCGAAGAGGTCTGAGAATGTTTCAACACCTTTAACAACCATTTCGTTGTCTTCCGGCATCATCCAGGTGGGATAATATTTTTTCATTCCATATTTAAGCCCGGTATATGCTTCTCCTTCATAGAACGGGATCGTAACTTTTGCATCCATCCCTTCAATAATTTTTTCTATCTCAGCGATAGCTATCTCTTCGGTCTCTCCCCATGTCAGCCTCCGGTCTATGTGTAACCTTGCAAAATCTGCAACTGCGCATAATGAGGGGCTTCCCGAAATAAATTCTGAAATAGTGATACTGCCTTTTCCCAGGAAGCTGTCATCTTTAAGTTTTTCATTTAATTTTTCTATTTCCAATGCAACTTTTGATCCCATATAAATTGCATTTTTTCCTCTCTCCGGAGCTGAGCCGTGGGAAGAAACGCCTTTGAAACTAACATTTATCTCCATCCTTCCCCGATGCCCTCTATAAACATTAAGATTGGTCGGTTCTGTACTTATTACCAGGTCAGGTTTTATTCCATCCTCTTCAACAATATATTTCCAGCAGAGTCCGTCACAATCTTCTTCCATTACGCTGCCGACAAAATATATAGTGAGGTCATCTCTGATACCGAGTTCTTTGATTATCTTTCCTGCAGTTATAAATGATGCGGCTCCCCCTTTCTGATCAACAGTTCCTCTTCCATGAACAAAACCATCCTTAATCTCTCCTGAATACGGATCGAATTTCCAATTGTCTCTGTTTCCTGTATCAACGGTATCAATATGAGCATCGAAAGCCAGTATCTTTTCCCCTGACCCGATCCTGCCTATTACATTTCCGAGTGGGTCAATGGATACTTCATCAAAGCCGGCATCCCTCATTTGTCCGGCAAGGACATCCGCAGCCTTCTTTTCATCTCCACTCATCGATACAGCTTTAACTAAATCGGACAATTTTTCAGCCGTAAAATCCCTGTATTTTTCAGCCAGCTTAAGAATTTCTTCTATTTTGTTCATTTTTATTACTCCTTATTTCCGGGAAATATAATATCACCTTTTCTATATATTTTGAAACATTGAAGAGCTTAAAAAAGATATTCCGGGAATTGTGATAAATAAATAAAATGCGGTATAATCAGAAAATGATTGAAAAAATTAATTCACTTTTTTCCGGGTTGGATGGAATAATCAGAACCCCCGGCCCTTCACTTGGTAATTTAATGGAAAACAAAAAATGGATTCCCTATTTTGTTTTCATCCTGCTGACCGTTATGATACTAAGTTTTGTGACATTTCCATATGCAGCGGATCAGATGTCGGAAATGCTGCAGGATTCAAATCTGGCCGATTATTTCCAGGATCAGAATTTTGATTTCCAGTCATTATCATTCGGTCAGAAAATGTTCGTCCTTATCCCCGAACTGGTATTCATTTTTATTGTAATCGGGGTTGGTGCATTCTTCACATACCTTTTCTTCGGGATAGGTGGAGCAGAAGGTTTGTATATAAATTATTTTGCTATTGCTACAGGTGCGTCACTAATTGATATAGTTTTTCCCAAGATGGTCGAAACGGTTTCTCTCATATTTAATGTTAAATTGTTGGGAATTCTTTCTCCGGCTGTTTTTTTTACAGGCGGGGATGCAAAATCATTCATCCATATATTTGTATCCAGATTTGATATTTTCTCAGTATGGTATACAATTGCAATTGCACTCGGAATAGCATATTTTTCAAAACTTGATATTAAAAAGTCGATGACTATTTCTGTGATTTACCTGATATTCAAAGCCCTTGTTATCTCCGGCTTCTCCTTCCTCTTCCTGAGCATGGTTTAAAGGAAGAGGTTCACTAAAAAATATTTTTAAACAAATTTAATAAAAATGGTTGCTTTTTGTAAATATTCCAGTAAAATAACAGTTGTTATATAACAGATGTTATATTGTGGAGAAATGAATAATGCCGCCAAAAGAAAAATATGGACGTGAGGAGATATTAAACGGAGCTCTGAGTATTGCTAATCGCGAAGGATTGGATAAATTATCGGTTCGAAGGATTGCAAGGGAACTGGGTTGTTCAACCACTCCTGTGTATTCCACCTTCAGATCGATGCCGGAACTTGAGGCCAGCCTGATCTCCAGAGTAATAGACATTCTGATCTCCTATACAGAGAAAGAATATACAGATAACCTGTTCCTGAACATCGGGATCGGGATCGTATTTTTTGCCCGGGAATACCGAAAATTATACAGGGTCCTTTTTCTGGAGTCGGATAAATTCAAAGAGATGCTTGAGCGGTTTCACTATTCCACCGATCTGCAAATGAAAAAAGATCAAATCTCACAATTGGTTAATGATGAAGAACGGAAGGATATCCTCCGGAAAATGTGGATCTTCACCCATGGACTGGCAACTCTGATCTCAACCGGATACATCGAAAATGAGAGTGATGAGTTTATTATTGATCTGTTGGGCAAGACAGGTGGAGATGTGATAAGTTCGACCATATATCAAAAAGATCCGGAATTATTTAAAAAACTTATAGATGAGGGGAAAAGGAAATGAGAATTACAACAATTTCAGCGGTGTCAGGGAGTTCCTCAGTGAGGGACTTTAAGGAAGCAATGGGCAGTCAGCTTGCCGGTCAGGGGCACCACCTTAAAGATTTTGATCTGACCCAAATGGAGATCAAATCGTGTATCGGATGCTGGGGATGCTGGGTGAAAACCCCCGGAGAATGTCTGATCCGTGATGATATGGCCCGGGTTCTGGAAGGGATAATCCAATCTGATCTGACCTTATTTGTTGCAAAACCTGTCTTGGGTTATGTGAACGGCACTATGAAAATGGCTATGGACAGAACAATTCCTCTGGTCCACCCATATATCATGCTGGTTCAGAATGAGTGTCATCATCAGAAGAGATACCTGAAATATCCCTGGCTCGGATTGATCCTTGAGGATTCCGGAGATTTAGATCTGGAAGACAGGGATATTATTGAACATTTGTTTCAGAGATATGCACTGAATTTTAAAACTGAATTAAAGATGTTCAGAGATACTTCTGCTACAGTCATGGAGGTAGTCAATGAAATTAACAGTATTTAACGGTTCTACCCGTGGTTCAAAAGGGAATAGCGAAATTCTGATCAATTGGTTCAAAGAGGGTTTCCTTAAAGATACATCGGGAGATGTGAATGTCCATTACATAAAGGATCAGGATAAACATCCGGATATGATCGAAATCTTAAAACGGTCTGAAACGGTCCTTCTGGCTTTTCCGTTGTATACAGATGCAATGCCGGGTATTGTTAAGAAATTCATTGACAAACTTGCGGATTATCAGGGTTCAATGTCGGGTAAATCCCTCCTTTTTCTAGTCCATTCAGGATTCCCGGAGGCCTGCCACTCGAGAGGTGTTGAAAGGTATCTGAAAAAACTAACGGCAAAACTGGGTGCGGATTATTTGGGAACCATAGTCAAGGGGGGGAGTGAGGGGTTGCGAATAATGCCTCAGATGATGACCAGAAAATCCAGGCTCCTTTTTAATCAGATCGGCGAGCAGTTTGCCGGAACAAAGTCGCTGGATCCGGGACTATTAAAGAAACTGGCAAGTCCGGAACGTCTTTCTCCATTTTCAAGAGGAGTGTACAGGTTTATGTCGCTGATCGGGCTGAATAATCTCTACTGGAACGGAATGCTTAAAAAGAATGGAGCTTACAAAAACAGATTCAATACTCCTTATGTTTAAGATTATTTGTAATTTTTAAGTTCACGGGCCATGTCACGTTTCTGATCCCTTTCTTTCAATTGTTGTTTTTTATCGTAGGAGTGTTTTCCTCTGGCAAGTGCGATCTCGACCTTGATCAGCCCTTTTTTTGTGAAATACATTCTGAGGGGGATAACTGTAAAGCCCCTTTGTGTTGTTTTTTTTATATATTTTTTTAATTCCTGCCGGTGTAAAAGCAGCTTTCTGTTCCTCAGGGGTTCATGATTATTTATCCCGGCATTTGTGTACATACTGATATGAGCATTTAATAAAATCGCTTCACCGGATCTGAGGTCCACATAAGCATCTTTTATATTTACTTTCCCTTCTCTTGCAGATTTAACTTCACTTCCGAGTAGAGAAATGCCGGCTTCAATCTTTTCAATGATCTCATATTCATGAAAAGCTTTTTTGTTAACCGCAATATTCTTGTATTCCATAATTCCGACATTGATTATATTCGATATCCTGATGCAGGTAAAGGGTGATCTAATTTGAAGGGGACGATTTCTTTAAACTAATCTCCACAATCTTCCTGTCTCCCATCTTTTCCACTTCCAGGATACAGTTTCCGATATTTATCCTGCTTCCCTTTTTTGGGAGTCTTCCGAAAAAATAGGTGAAGAGTCCTGAGATGGTTGTGAAATCTTTTTTCATCGGCAACTCAATATTTAACTGATCGTTAACCTCATCAACAGGAAGCTCACCCCTGATCAGGAAGAGCCCTTTCTCCGGCTGGGCAATAGAGCTTTTTCCGATATCAAACTCACCCAGGATCTCCCTGAAAATATCATTAAGGGTAACAACTCCAATCGTTATGCCGTACTCATCAAGCACAACAGCCAGATCCTGACTGTTCTTTCTAAACTCTTTGAGGATATAATTTATTGAGGAATATTCTGATATAAAAAAAGGCTTCACGGCCAGGTCACTGAGCTTTGTTTTGTTGACCCCTTTTGTTATAAAAGAGGGAAATATTTTTTTCAGATAAATAATTGCAACTATATTATCAAGGCTGTCTTTGTATAGAGGTATTTTTGTGATCTCTTTTTCGATTATGATCTTTTTAAAATTATCAATGTTTTCCGTGATCTCAAGGGCAATTATATCAACTCTCGGTGTCATGATACTTTTTATATCTCTGTCCCCTATGTCAAGTATTTCGTTGATCATTTTGAGGTTGTGGGGATTGTGTTTGAAAAATTGAACTTCAGATGCAAGGAAGTGTTTCAGCTCCTCGGTTGTAATATCCTTTTTTTTCTTTTTCTCTTTACCCGGGATAAGAAGGGAGGACAACTTAGAGAAGATCTTTACAAAAGGGTAAAAAAGAATTGAGAAAAATCTGACCGGAAGGGCATAAATGGATGAAAGCTTATCCCCATGTCTGAAAGCATATGATTTTGGAATTATTTCAGCAAAAACAAGAATGATAAGGGTGGTGAAAATTGTGGATGATATAAGTATCATTTTATCATCATTGATGAACACTTTTGTAAAAAAGATAGTAGAAATTGATGCAGCTGCAATATTCACAACATTATTTCCGATAAGGATAGTTGCAAAGAACTCATCCGGGTTTTTCAGGATCGACAGGAGGAGCCGGGCCTTTTTACCCCCTTTTTTTGCTTTATGGTTGAGGCGGATGGAATTGAGAGAGAGGAGAGAGGTTTCGGCAGAAGAAAAGAATGCACTGAATAAAACCAGCATAACAAAAGGTAATATATAAAGAAGCATCATTTACACCGTTCCGGATTTTATATTTACCGGAAAGGATTTTCAACTATTTTTTCTGTTTATTGTAAATCTGATAAACTATTTTGTATAAAGAAGCTCCTATGCAGTCGTTTATCAATTGAACATCCTTAGCATTTTCCGGGAGCTTCAATATCCTTGGTGCGAAATTTACTATACCTTTCATACCGAATCCGATAAGTTTGTCAAGCATTTCCTGCGCAACAGAATCGGGAACAGACAGAAGGGCGATTTTTATCTTGGTGTTTTCTTTAAGAAAGCTTCCTAATTTGTCAATATGAAGTACTGGGATCTTTTTCTCTTTAAGTTCTAATATCGTACCTACAAGCTCCGGTTTTTTGTCGAACAGGGCTCTTACATTAATATTCCTGATCCTGAAAAGTTTATATTCGGACAGAGCTCTTCCAAGACGGCCCGCACCTATAACAACAACCTCTGCTCCCTTATCGATAGAAAGGATCTTCTTCAGTTCTTTGAAGAGGCGTTTTACCTGATATCCTTTTTTCTGTTTTCCTACAGATATTCCCAGATAGAAAAAGTCCTGCCTTACCTGGTTGCAGGAGACACCTGTGATCTCTTCCAACTGCTTTGATGAGATGTAGTCATCACCCGGAAGGTCCAGTTTTAATAGTGCTTCATAGTAGAAGGAAATTCTACGAATAACCCTTAAACTTATTTTTTTTTTCATTGCCTACCTCTTTTTATTGTTCAATGTCTAACTATATTCCAGAGGTAGGAAAAAGTCAAGTATTTAACGATATTATTTTGTTAAAAAATTAAATTATATCTGCATTTGAAAATGGAAATCGTTAAAAATAAGCTTTTTTTAGTTTCAAGCCATTTTATCTTCGATATCTTCAACAGATTTCGGGATGGGTTCTCCGAGTACCCTGTGGCCCTTTTCTCTTACGAGGACATCATCCTCAAGTCTGATGCCGCCAAAATCCCTGTATTTTTCAACATTGTCGTAATTGATAAAATCTTTGTGATTTCCTTCAGATCTCCACTTGTCAATGAGGGCGGGAATAAAGTAAATTCCCGGCTCTACCGTAAGCACGAATCCGGGTTCAAGTTCTCTTGCCAGTCTGAGATAAGCTGTGCCGAACTGATCGCTTCTCTTCATTTCATCAGTATAACCAATATAATTTTCGCCCAGATTTTCCATGTCGTGAACGTCCAGCCCCATCATATGTCCGAGTCCGTGAGGGAAGAATAGAGCATGGGCACCTTCTTTAACTGCATCCTCAACATTCCCCTTCATTAATCCGAGGTCTTTGAGGCCACTGGCAATGATCTCTGCCGCCATCATATGAATATCTTTATATTTTCTTCCGGGTTGTACGAACTCGGTTGTAGTTTCAATTGATTTTTGCACTATTCTGAAAACATCCTTTTGTTTATCGGAGAATTTTCCCGATACGGGGAGGGTTCTTGTTATATCAGATGCATAATATTCAGGAGATTCAGCACCTGAATCTATTATAAGAAGATCGCCCTCTTCCATCTTGTTTTCATGGCCGTGATTATGAAGAGTTTCTCCATGTACAGACAATATTATAGGGAAAGAAGTTACTGCTCCGTACTTTCCAACTATTCCCTCGATAATCCCTGTCATCTCCTTCTCATATTTTCCGGGTTTTACCGATTTGAACATAGCATCGTAAATCTCAGAAGAGATCTTCAGGGCTTTCTCGATCTCGACTATCTCCCTCTCTTCTTTATATGATCTCTGTTTTACAACTGCATTGATCAGTTCAATAGAGGAATACCCCTTGATCATGGTGGACTTTATTCCGAGAAGTACCGAGAGATCCATTATACTCTCACCTCTGTAAGGGGGGAGGAAATGTATTTTGCGTCCTGTATTTATTGCGGTGTCAATAAGACCTTTCATTTCAGATATAGTACCTGACTTTGATGCACCGATACTGTCTGATAATGTGGAAACCAGTGGTTGGGGGCCCATCCAGATAATATCATCGATAGTGAAATCCGTCCCGAAGAGATAATCTTCTCCATTGTCTATATCCATTACTCCGTAAAATCCGGGTTTGTTAAGGCCGAAATAGTAAAGAAATGTGCTGTCCTGCCTGAAATGAAACGTATTAGCAGGGTAGTTCATCGGTGAATCTATGTTGCCGGGAAAAATAACAACTCCTGATCCTACATTATTTTTTAAAACCTCTCTTCTTTTTTTATAGACATTTGTATTAAACATTATTCCTCCTTTATAATTTTAATTCATATCCAGAATATCTGATAGTAGTAAAATTGCAGGAAAAAATCAAACCTGTTATCAATCCTTTTTTATTTAGTTTTTCCAATAATATGTCCGGCCATCTTGAGGAATATTCCCGGATCATCAGAAAACATTCCTATGAGAATATTACCGGAAATCAGAAAGTTCATCTTTCCCTTGTTCTTATAATAAGGATCGGTGAAGGTTGTAATGTTGCCTTTCTTTTTGATCACACCGTTTTTCCTTTTGATGAATTCAATATATTTGGACAGAACTTCTTCAGATTCAGATACTGAATCGTTTTTGATAACGAAAAGCCTTAAAATTGTCTCATTGTTTGAATATTCTCTCGAATAAACCCTGTTGAGGAATGAGTGGCCGAGGAAATTGATATTGATAAATTTCTCCGAACCGGGAAATTTGTTTTCAGAAGGGAACCTGGAGAAAATGGCCGGATACCCTTTCGGTTGGGGAATCCTTCCTGATATACCTGCCGCTAGTTTTTTCAGTATCAATTCTTCACTTTTCCCGAGATCAAAACTGCTTATTTTGACATATGCCGGGCCTTTGAAAAAATTCAAAAGGCCCTCTTCATAATACCCTTCTGTTCCTATCTCAATAAAAACACCCTCTGTCGGCCTCTCCTGGGTATAAATACCGAATCCGTTAGGAAGGTTTGAGTGAATATAAATATCCGCCGTGATCTCACCGCCATCTTTATTTTTATATCTTAAGGAGTGAAGCTTGACAAAATCGAAGTTGAGGAAAAGGTCAGCTCCCCCATTTATATATTCGAAGAGAGTGTCAGGCGTATATGTTTCTATTTTTCCATCAAAGGAGAAATCATCCATTGTCGGGAAAAGAGAAGTGCCTTCAGGCTCAGTACCGGGGAAGAGAGTAATTGCGGAAAATATAATAAAAAATATTATGATCATTGATTTTTTTTTCATTTTTTCTCCAATAAGTTTTAATCTGCATCAATTCATTGCAGGTTAATTAAAAATCAATTTTAGTTTATACCGGAATCAAAGTAAATAGGAAAACAGTATTAGAGAATGTAGTTAAAAAGTTAAAATAATTATTGTTTTTTATTGACAAAACAGGAGTTTGGAATTAAAATATTTTTTCTTGAAAAAGGAGGTATTATGGCACATAAAATTACTGAAGACTGTATCAGCTGCGGTGCTTGTGAAGCGGAATGTCCGACAGAAGCGATCTCACCCGGTGATGATAAGTATGTGATCGATCCCGATAAATGCACTGATTGCGGAGCCTGCGTTGAAGTATGTCCTACTGAAGCGATCATAGCTCCTTAATAAAACGAAATTTTTTATTTTAGATTTAAATAAACTTTACTGCCTTTCTTGTGGCAGAATTTTTGAAGGATCACGATATGATTGTGATCTCTGAAGATAATTTAGAGGTGAAAAATGGAAGACAAATCAAAATTATTCGATAATATGGCTCTATTCGACAAGATACCGGTTTCCGCAGAGAAAGTGATAGCTGTTGCAAGTGGAAAAGGTGGAGTGGGGAAATCAACTGTAACTGTGAATCTGGCACTTGCCCTTGCTTCGAAGGGTTACAAAGTGGGAATTATGGATGCAGATATTTACGGGCCTAATGTGCCGCTGATGCTTGGTGTGGATAATGTAAAGGTCAGGGCAGAGGGCGAGTTCATGATCCCCATTGAAAAATTCGGGATCCAGATCATGTCTGTCGGTTTTATCACAGATAAAGAGAAAGCACTTATCTGGAGAGGCGCTCTTGCCAATAAATTGATCGAGCAATTCTTCCGGAATGTAAAATGGGGTGAGCTTGATATCATGCTTATAGATCTGCCACCCGGAACCGGAGATGTCCCTCTGTCAATTCTGCAGAAAGTTAAGCTTGATGGTGGAATAATTGTTACTACACCCCAGGAAGCATCTATTGCAGATGTACTTAAGATGATTAATATGTTCAAAGCCGATAAGATAGAAACAGAAATATTGGGTATAGTCGAGAATATGAAATATCTTATTTGTGCTCATTGTAATGAAAAAACAGAAATGTTCCCGATTTCCGATCCGAAAAATTCTACCAAAGCTCTCGGTTATAAAATTCTTGCAGAATTCCCATTCGATAATACAGTTGGATTGAAAAAAGACAACGAAACTCCTTATTATATTGATAAGAAAGAGACATTGTTAATAAAGGAAATTGACAAGCTTGCCAATGAGACGGTAAAAGCCATAAATCTGAAGAAGAAATAATAATTTCCCGCTAAATCTATAAACTCCTCTGTTTTTGTAATAAAAACAGGACAATGTTAACATGTTTCTATTGGCATCGATAATGCTAATGTAAAGTAGGAGGTAAAAATGAAAAAATTAATAATATTTTCAATCATTGCCATATTTGTGTCTGTTTCAGCTTTTGCTGATTATCCTCAGCCGGAGCAGACTGTTGCTAAGTACTACGATAATGCAAAGGTCATAAAGGTAAAATACTCTCAGGGAGATACCTATGTGACAAGAAGCTTCGACGAGGGCCGCGAAGAAGCCGGAGTTAACATTCCCATATTTGAAAAAGATATTGCCGGGACCAATGACGGCAGACTTGATATTTATCTGGGCAGGTCAAATTTTCTCAGACTTGATTATGATACTGAAGTTGAATTTCAGAAAGTCCCGCAACTGAGAAAAACCGACCTCAGGATTTTTGTGAGGAGAGGCGGGATATATCTTGATCTTCACAATCTTGATTATGAGAAAGATATTGAGATTCAAACTCCGGATTGTGGAATCTTCATTCTTAACCGGGGTGTTTACAGGATCAACTATAACGGAACACGTGGAACTGAAGTTTTTGTTTATGAGGGACTTGCTGAAGTAGCAGGGGAAAACTTAAGCAGAAATGTTATGGAAAATCAGAAGGTAGTAATGAGAGATGGTTCAGTTCTCGAGAGGCCTTTCTTTTTCTATTCATCTGAAAAAGATAATTTTGATCTGTGGAACGCTGAGAGACACAATCTTGTAAACTATGCAAGAAGCAGTTCTTCAAGGTATCTTGACAGAGGTTATGAAGATTATGAATATGAATTATCAAGATCAGGAAGGTGGAGGTATAGTTCGACTTACGGATCCAACATCTGGATCCCCTACAATGTAGGGAACAATTGGAGGCCTTATTACAACGGCAGATGGGTCCACACTCCACATTACGGTTATTACTGGTATTCATATGATCCATGGAACTCATTTACATATCACTACGGCAGATGGCACTATGATCCTTTCTGGGGCTGGCATTGGCTTCCAGGTTACAGATGGTCTCCTGCATGGGTAGGATGGTGTTATAGCGGATCATATTACGGCTGGACACCTCTGAGCAGGTATAACAGGCCGGTAATTGTTATTAACAAGAGATGGCTCAGAAACTATAAATACAGGAACGGTATTCCATGGGGATCCCAGTCATCTGTATTCATTAAGAAGGGAAATCTCGGAAGATCAGTAAGAAAGGTTGCTTTGAAACAGGGTTCTTTCATTAAAATGAAGAACAAGGGGCTTGCATACAGGGGTGTTTCTCCTTCCGGCAAATACAACTATAAGCAGGTGAATGTCCTTAATTCCAAAGGGAGGACAGTAAGGTTCAAAGAGAGTGGAATAAAATCATCCACATACTATAAACCTTCCAAGTACAAAAGCTCGGGTACTTCTCAGAAAAGGGCTGTTTACAAATATAAGAGTAACAAGTCCACAAGGAGCAACACTTTCAAATATTCAGGATCCAGGAATACGAAGTCTGTAAAAGGGATCTCGAGCAAGAGTTATAAAAGCAGCGGGAAATCAACATCAAGAGTGAAAAAGTCTTCAAGTTCAAGTACCCGTTCAAAAGTAAAGAAAAAGAAGAACTCAGGATATCCTTCTTTTTCCAACAGGGGATATTCGGGATCACAAAGTTCCGGGAACTCAATTTATCCTTCTTCAAAAAGCACCCGGGGGCTTTCTAAGATCTCCGGATACGGGAGTGGAAATACCAATTCATCCAAGTATACTTACAAGAGATACTATTCTTCAACAAAAGGGACATCTTCATACAAGAAAAAGAGTTATACTTCAGGAAATAAATACACTTACTCAAAACCAAAATACAGTAGCAGCAAGAGTAGTACATATAAAAGCTACAGATCATACACACCTCGGACTTCCACATACAAGAAGAAAAGTTACAATTACGGGTCTGGAAATTCATCATCCTATAAAAACTATTCCAAGAGTTCAAAAAGTTATTCGAAAAGCTATTCACGAAGCGGAAGCTCTAAAAGTTATTCAAAAGGAAGCAGTTCCAGGAGTTATTCCAGAAGTTCATCGTCGAAGAGCTCTTCACGCTCATCATCCTCTTCATCATCAAGATCTTCGTCAAGATCGGTGAGGAAGAAGTAGCGATAAAAGGGGGAGGGGGGTATACTCTCTCCCTTATTTGTCCTTCTTTTTATTTATTTCAAAAACAATTTTATTATTATTAATTCTTCCCGATACTTCCCCTCCCCTGGAGAGTTTTCCGAAAAGTACTTCATCCACAAAGTAATCTTTGATCTGTTCCTGAACCACTCTTGCGATCTCTCTCGCTCCGAAAAGATTTGAATAACCAAGTTTTGCAATATATTTGTAAACATCCGGAGTGAGATCGATTTTAATATTCTTTACATTCAGCTGATCTCTGAACTCATTGATCTCTTTTTTAACAATGTTAAGAACAGAGCTTTTATCGAGTCTTTCAAATATTACTATTTTATCGAGCCGGTTCCTGAACTCAGGAGAGAAGTATTTTTCAACCGATCTTGAAATTGCTTCATCTTTAATTATCTTATCATCAAAACCTATTCCCGATTTTCCGATCTTTCTTGCACCTGCGTTTGAGGTCATAACAATTATTACATTCCTGAAATCAGCTTTCCTCCCGGTATTATCAGTAAGAGTTGCATAGTCCATTATCTGAAGGAGGGTGTTAAAGATGTCACTGTGAGCTTTTTCGATCTCATCAAGTAATAATACGCAGTGTGGATCCTTCCTTATAGTTTCAGTCAACAATCCTCCCTGATCGAAACCGACGTAGCCGGGGGGAGCTCCGATCAGACGCGCAACCGCATGACGTTCCTGGTATTCGGACATGTCAAATCTGTGAAAGCTAATGTTCAGAACAGATGCAAGTTCTTTCGATAATTCCGTTTTTCCTACACCTGTAGGCCCGACAAAGAGGAAAGATGCGACAGGTTTATCCTCTTTGCCAAAACCCGCTCTGGATCTTTTGATAGCTTCAGACACGAGAGATACGGCGTTGTTCTGTCCAAATATCCTTTTTCGGAGTTCTTTCTCAACTCTTTTCAACTTTGAAAGGTCTTTTTCTGAAACATTTTTTTCCGGAATACGGGATATATTAGATATTACCTTCTCGATCTCTTTTTTACCGATACGATAGCTTTTCTTTTCCCTCTTCCCATTTTCGATCTTAAGGAGAGCTCCTGCTTCGTCAATAACATCGATAGCTTTATCAGGAAGGAATCTCTCGTTAATATATTTATCTGATAAATCAACAGCGGTGGTGAGAGCATTGTCACTGTATTTAACCTTATGAAATTCTTCAAATTTATTTTTAATCCCTTTAAGTATGGAGACTGTTTCTTCGATGGAGGGCTCTTTTATATCTATTTTCTGAAACCGTCTTGAGAGAGCCCTGTCCTTTTCAAAATATTTTTTATATTCTTCGTAGGTAGTAGAACCGATACACTGGAGTTTCCTTGCGGATAAAACCGGCTTTAAAATGTTTGATGCATCCATTGCCCCGCCTGATACAGCTCCGGCACCTACTATATTGTGAATCTCATCAATGAACAGGATGTTCTCTCCGGATTCAACAAGCTCGTTGATTATTTTTTTCAGCCTGTCCTCAAAATCGCCCCTGTATTTTGTTCCGGCAATAAGCCCTCCGAGGTCCAGGCGGTAGATCTTTTTGTTCATGAGATCTTCCGGTACTTTGCTCTTTGCAATAAGTTGTGCCAACCCTTCCGTTATTGCTGTTTTTCCCACTCCGGGTTCACCAACATGGATAGGATTGTTCTTTGTTCTTCTGCAGAGGACCTGGATTGTCCTTTCTATCTCATTTTCTCTTCCGATCACAGGATCAAGCTCTCCATTGCGGGCAAGTTCGGTAAGTTCGACAGCATATAACGATAAACTTTTTCCTTTTTTCTTTGATTCGGGTTTTTTTGAAGGTACCTGCTCTTCTCCGACTGCTGATTCAGGTACTTTTTTATCTTTTTCAACAGAATGAAGTTCCGGATCATCCATTCCATGTGAAATATAAGTGAGGAGGTTGAGTTTTGTCAGCCCTTCATTATTCAACAAAGAAACAATCTGAGAATTCTTATCGGAAAAAAAGGCAGCAAACACATCAGAAACATTGAGGACTTCCTTGCCGGCTGAAGAGATATGTATCATTGCATTCTCAATAAGATTGATGAATCCTTCTGACTGCACAGGGTCTTTTCCGTTGGCTACAGGGATGTAATTGTTATTAAAAAATTCTTCGAGTTGTTTTTTTATCGAATTAATATTCCCCCCAAGATTCACCAGGATATCCGTCCCTGTCTTGAAAAACAGAGATGAATACAAAATATGCTCAGGGGTCACATATTCATGTGTTCTTGCTTTTGCCTCATTAAATGAAGCAATAAGTATATTGTTCAATTCTTCGCTTACTTTCATTTATGTTTTCTCATAACTGCATTTTAAAGGGAAATCATTTTCCCTTGAATATTTGTTTACCTGATTTACCTTTGTGACAGCTATATCTAGTATGTAAATCCCACAGATACCTTTCCCCTTCTTATGAACATCCAGCATTATTTTTGTTGCCTCTGATGCTGTTTTGCTGAAAAAGGATATAAGTACCTCTACAACAAAATCCATTGTTGTATAGTCATCATTAAATATTACGACTTTATACATTTCAGGTGTAATAGTCTTATAGTCAGATGACAGTTTGACTTCTTCTTCAGTTCCCATTTGAGTTATTCCGGTGTTTCTGAATTCATTATATCTTCAGAACCTGTATGAAATACCACCTCTGAATATCAGTCCATCATAAAATGCGACTTCGCCTAAAAAATATATATTGTCCACTATCTCACCACGAAATCCAAAATTTATATGTACAATCGGGAAGAAACCGACAAGCAGTTTTTTTCCCTCTGCAGCTTCATACTCTTCCACAATATCTTCAAAGGTCCAGATCTCGTCCTGCTCTTCAACAATATCAATACCTCCTGTATTAGTCGTTGCTCTCGAGTGAAACTTCACAAGAGCATCCTGTGCGCCGAATCCGAAACCAAATCCGATATACGGGTGAATCCGCTTCGTGGCCCAGAGTTCCCATCTTATACTGAGATTGACCGAGTGAGGGAACAGGTCTATTGTGCCTTTAGCTTCTGCTTTTATAGGGTCACCGTCATCATCAAATCCATCATACCTTCCCTCGGCTTTCATTTTGAAATTGTTCCTTTCATATGAAAGCCCTAATGAAAGTGAGCCGTTCTTTCCACCAGGGAAGAATCGGAACTCAAATCCGAAATTGCTTCCGTTAGAATCGAAATTGAGGCTGCCGTATTCAGGATCCCAATACTCTATCTCAGGTATGATCTCATCCTCTAATATAGGTGCTATCATATCTACATTCCAGGCCGAATAATGGAATCCGAATTCGAACATCCCCTTTGCCGAAACGGGGATTACCATCAAAACAGCAATAATAAATAATAATGTTAGTTTTTTCATTCTCCCCTCCTCCGATTATTATTATAAATCATTACACTCAAAAAACAACATAGAGATGGAGCATTTGGTAAGGGGCAAGGCGTGAGAGGTTTTAACTTGATATTATTGCCGGAAAATTATATATCATTTTATTAAGGAGAAATTATGAAAACTAAAGTGGCAATCATTCTGATACTTGGGATTATATTAATAACAGGCGGTAAAATTTTTTCAACACCGGTAAATGATAGTTCTCCGCAAATTCCGGAATTCTCCGAGGAGCTGGCACTAAAATTTGCCGGGATGGCATTGAATTGTATTGAGAAGGAGTATCCGAACAAACCGTCACATGTGTTTAATGGTGAGAAGGATCTTAAACTTCCCAGGCAGCAGCATCCCGCATTTTATGGTTGTTTTGACTGGCACTCCTCAGTTCACGGCCATTGGATGCTGGTCAGGGTTCTGAAAATTTATCCTGAGATCAGTATCAGAGAAAAAATTATTGCAGCACTTAAAAGAAACATCACTCCTGAAAAAATAGTTGCTGAAGTGGAATATCTGAATCAGAAGAGCAGAAAATCATTTGAACGGACTTATGGATGGTCGTGGCTTCTTAAGTTAACGGAAGAATTGTACACATGGGATGATCCTGCCGGAAAGGCGATGTATGTCATCATTTTACCACTTGCTGATAAGATCGTTTCGAACTATCTGAATTTCCTGCCGAAGCAAACCTATCCGATCAGAACGGGAGTTCATCCTAACACTGCTTTCGGACTCTTATTCGCATATGATTACGGAAAAACTTTAAATAATAAGAAACTTCTTGAACTGGTTGTATCCAGGAGCAGAGGATATTTCGGGAATGATATGAATTGCCCCGATTCATGGGAACCGGGAGGTGAGGATTTTTTCTCCCCATGCCTGATGGAAATATTACTAATGACAAGGGTCCTGGAAAATGAAGAATTTGTAAAATGGTTTGAAAAGTTCTTCCCGGATATCAGAAACAGTAATCTTCTTATTCCCGCAATTGTCTCGGACAGAACTGATGGGAAATTATCTCACCTGGACGGGTTGAACTTAAGCAGGGTCTGGAGTTTTTCAGCAATTCTTAAGGCTATTCCGAATGGGGATCCACTTAAAGGGATATTGGAAGATGCTTTAAAATTACACTTGAGAACTGCAATGGAAAATATCAGGAGTGGTTATTATGAGGGAGAGCACTGGCTGGGCTCTTTTGCTGTCTATGCCTATTCGGGACTTTGATCGTTCTTTAATTTCTTATCTTCTTTTTCCATGATCTCGATAAGCTCGGTCCAGGTTTCCATAGTCTCCCTGGCTCCCTCTTCATCGAGTTTATTTATTGCAAAGCCTGCATGAACGAGAACATGGTCACCGATCTGACAATCACCAATGAGGTCAACACGAATGTCTCTTTTCACATTGTGGAATTCTACGGTGGCATTGGGGCCGTCTAATTTGATGATTGTTGCCGGAAATGCAAGACACATGTCTCCTCCTCATAAAGTTTAAATATAACATATTATTTACCCATATTCAAAACTTTCAGCTACTTGGCAAGGGGTAAGTGGTTAGAGGTGATCTACAGGTATCTATGCTAAACCTCTGACCCATGACCTATTACCAATCTCAATAATTGTTGTTAATTTGACATGTTGAGGGGAATTAAATAATATCTTACCGAAATGAGAGCAATATTTATAGCAGTCGGCAGTGAACTTCTTGACCACGACAAGATAGATACAAATTCTCTTTATATTGCCAGAAAACTTGGAGAAAAGGGGATCCTGATAGACATGAAGATGGTTGTCGGTGATAACAGGGATAACCTTAGTTGGACAATAAAAAATGCCTGTAAAAGATCTCAACTCGTGATCGTGTCAGGCGGCCTTGGGCCGACAGAAGATGATATCACAAGGGAATCTGCTGCAGATGCATTAAAACTAAAACTTGTTTTTAATGATGATATTGTTGCAGATATTGAGGAAATGTTCCGTGTGAGAGGAATTGATATGCCTCAGATAAACAAGAGGCAGGCTTTTGTCCTTGATGGTGCGGAAGTGCTGAGTAACTCCGCAGGTACTGCACCAGGACAATATTTTGATGATGGGAAGGTCAGATTGCTTCTCCTTCCGGGGCCGCCAAAAGAGATGATACCGATTTTTGACAAGATCCTGGAGGAAAAAATCTCTCCACTTTCAAATTTCCATATATACAAGAGGATACTGAAGTTTGGCGGGATAACCGAATCAGAGGCTGATTCAATGATCTCAGGGATCTACAGGAGATACAAAAATCCGATAACTACAATATTGGCTTCTCCCGGACTTATAGAGGTCCACCTTCTGGGGCGTGCAAAAAAAGATATTGAAGAGATCAAAGAATTGACAGATCAGGTGGCGGAAGATATCAGAGAGAAAATAGGTGAATATCTCATAACAGAAGAGGATGTGAGGATTGAGGAGTTGATCATCAGGGAAATGACCCGGCTCGGCCTTTCATTAAGTGTTGCGGAAAGTTGTACAGGTGGAGGCTTAGGGAATGTTCTTACAAATGTTCCGGGCAGTTCTGAGGTATTCCTCGGTGGTGTAATTCCCTACTCAAATGAGTTAAAAACAGGAATCCTGGATGTGAAAGAGGAGACCCTGAAAAAACATGGTGCAGTCTCAAAACATGCTGCAAAGGAGATGGCTGAGAATGTCAGGAAATTGACTGGCTCAGATATAGGCGTCTCGATAACAGGAATAGCAGGGCCCGGCGGTGGCACTTCTAAAAAACCGGTTGGATTGGTTTTTATGCATATGAGCACACCGGAGAAAGAAACAGGTGAATACAGAATTTTTCCCGGAGACAGAGAAGTTGTAAAGATACGGACTATAAACTATTGCCTGAATATGATCTTCAAATATTTAAAACATGATAAAGTATGATAAGGATCGAATCTCTCTCGATTATTTTTATAAAAACCAGGTCAAAATATTTCAGAACAGGAAGGGATACAGATTCAGTGTTGATTCGCCTATTCTGGCCGATTTTATACCTTCATCGAAATACAAAGGGCTCGAAATAGGATCCGGATCCGGAATCATCTCCCTTCTCCTTTTGTTTAGAAAGAAACTACCTTTCATTACGGGTATTGAAATTCAGAAGGATCTTTTTGATCTATCGAAAATGAGTATTGAGGGAAACTCTCTTCAGGATCAATTCGATGTGATAAATGCAGATTTTAGTGACATTTATTCAGAATATTCAGGCATAATGAATATTTTTTCGAACCCCCCTTACCTGAAAACCGGTATGGGACATCTCAGCAGGAATGTGGAGGTCAGAAAGGGAAAGTTCGAGATTGATATAGATCTGGAAAAGATAGTTGGCATGAGCAGTTCAATTATGGGTAAAGGGGGGAGCCTCTTCCTGATACTTCCCTATGACAGGTTTAAAGAATTGATCGATCTTTCCGGACAATATGGACTATTCCCTGTGAGGCTGAGGAAGGTGTTATCGTTTACAGATGGTAAACCGGAGAGATTTCTGATACAATTGACCAATTATAAAAATGATCTGAAAGAAAATTCTCCGTTGATCATTTACCATTCCGTTGGTGTCTATTCTGATGAAATGGAAGCTATTTTAGCAGGAAGGTGAAATGTTAGAAAGTATAAAAGAGCTTTACCGGTACAGGCAGTTGCTTTTTGTTATGGTCTCCAGGGAGCTGAAGGCAAAATACAGAGGAACCGTACTTGGATTTTTCTGGAGTTTTATGAACCCTATCCTCCTTGTGACTGTATACTCGATAGTTTTCGGGCTCATTTTCCAACCGAAGTATGCCGAGATGGAGAAGTCGATCTACTATTCGGTATTTTTCTTCACAGGCATTCTGCCGTGGACCTGGTTCTCTTCTTCTGTTCTTGAGTCGGCAAATGTACTTATTGCCCATGGCTCCCTGATTAAGAAAATTAATTTTCCGGTAGAGATACTTCCTATGATGGTTGTAATAACAAACATGGTCCATTTTATTCTCGGTGTCCCGGTGCTTATTATTGCATTCCTGATATTGGGAAAATCATTGAGTATCTGGGTCCTTTTTCTACCTATTGCAATGTTTGTTCAATTTATTTTCACTATGGGGCTTGCCTTTTTTATTTCCGCCCTGACAGTTCATTTTCGGGACATTAAGGATATACTTGTAAATCTGATAACCCTGTGGTTTTTTGTTACTCCGATAATTTATCCGTTCTCCTTTGAGCCGATCCAGAATTCGAAGTTTCTTAAATTGTTCCTCTCTCTCAATCCGATGACCCACATAGTTGAAGCATACCAATACCTGTTTTTTTACGGCACCCTTCCCCACTATAAAAAGCTTATTGTTACATTGATCGTCGGCCTGATATTGTTTTATTTAGGTTATAAACTGTTTGATAAACTACGTGATACTTTTGTGGAAGAGGTCTGACATGGGAAATATTATTGTAAAGGATCTTCACAAATTCTATAAAAAATTCTCCAATAAACACAAATTTCTGACATTAAAGAGTGCTTTCCTAAGCAAAACATTGTTCTCAGATCTTAAAAGCGATGAGGTGTTTGCTGCTTTGAAAGGGGTTAGTTTTGATGTGAAGAAAGGTAAGACCGTGAGTATAATTGGGGAGAATGGTTCCGGTAAGAGCACTTTGTTAAAAATACTTGCAGGAATATCAAAGCCTTCAAAAGGTGAGGTGGTAACCGAAGGGAGAATAAGTGCGCTCATAGAGTTGGGTGCGGGTTTTCATCCGGAGATCTCCGGGCGTGAAAATATTTTTATAAACGGAAGTATCCTCGGACTTTCAAAAAAAAGGATCGAGGAAAAGTTGGAAGATATAATAAAGTTTGCTGAACTTGAGGATTTTATCGACAATCCTGTCAAGACCTACTCTTCCGGTATGTACATGAGGCTGGGATTTTCAATTGCAATAAATGTCGATCCCGATATTCTGCTGATTGATGAGGTCCTTGCTGTTGGTGATGCTTCTTTTGTTCCAAAATGTCTTGATAAGATCAATGAATTTAAAAGAAAGGGGAAAACCATAATCTTCGTTTCTCATGATCTCGGAACGGTTGAGAGGATAAGTGATAAAGTAATTTGGATAAAAGACGGGAAAATATTCAAGCAGGGGTATCCGAAAAGGATCACAGATGCTTATCTCGAATATATAGGTAAAAAGGATGAGGAAAAGGCCTCTGCTGATCATCAGAACAAGGAAGCTGAAGGAAGCCTGGATAAAGAGAAGAGATGGGGAAGCCGGGATGTTGAGATAACAAATGTAAAAATGAGGGATGGAAAAGGGAATGAAAAATATGTTTTTTCATATGACGAACCCCTCAGCATCGAATTTGATGTTAATTCGAAAAGGAAAGAGAAGGATTTTGTCTTCGGAATGGGCATATTAAATTATGAAGGGGTAAATTGCTACGGTTCAAACACTCATATAGAGAATTTTAAGTCAAATGAGATATCAGGCAAGGGAAAGGTCAGGATAAACATCCCTTCTCTCAATCTTGTAAACGGTACTTATTTCCTGAACCTGGCAGTACATAAAAGAGATGGTTTCCCTTTCGACTATCACCATTTTCTCTACACTTTCAAGGTAGTATCAATTCACAGGGATATAGGGATAGCCAGAGTTTCTCATGAGTGGGATTTTTCGGAAAACATAAAGATCAAACTTAAAAAATAATGTCTTATACTCCCGGGTCAGCAAAAATATCCGACATTCAAACGGTGACAGAACTGGTTGGGAAAATCCCCGGAAAAAAGGTGGTTCTGACCGGAGGTGTTTTTGATTTCCTGAAACCTTATCATATAGATCTCTTCAATTTTGCAAAGGATCGAAGTGATATATTGGTGGTTGCAGTCGAGTTTGCCGGGGAATATACACCTGTCGAAGAGAGGTTGGAAATATTGGAAGCAGTGGAGAATATTGATTATCTGTTCACATATTCTGATGAATCGGATTTGAATAAGATCGGAGAACTGGTTAGTGAAGTTATATTTAATGATGAATTTGAATTGCCCCGGGATAAAATATCCTTTATTGAAAAAGTAATAAGATTCCTCTCCTGAAATCATATCCCTGATATCGGGAAAATATAATAGCAAAGGTAGTTTGACAAAAAAAATCCTGTATGATAAAGATTTTTACTAAGAGGTGAGGATATATTTTACAAACAGGGCGAAATGGAGATAATTTCATGCGGAAAATCTGATATCGGTAAAGTACGTGACAATAATGAAGATTTCCTGGCAATAAAACAAATAAGAGAAAGTGAACACCTTTTCATCGTCGCTGACGGTATGGGTGGTCATCAGGCTGGAAATGTAGCATCAAAACTTGGAGTTGAAACTTTTGTAAGACATTACAAAATGACCAGAAAGAAAGGGACTTCAATTCCAGAATCATTACTTGAATCGATAACTAAATCAAATTCTGCTATTTTGACAAAAGCCACTACTGATCTTGATAAAAGGGGTATGGGGACGACTTTCAGTACTCTTCTTATCTCCGATTCTAAAGCGAATATAGTACACATCGGAGACTCAAGAATATATCTTGTCAGAGATGATAAAATTAAAAGGATCACAACTGACCATACTTTTGTTGAAAAGATGGTTGCAGAGGGGAGGATAACTCCGGAAGAAGCAAGGCGGCATCCTCAGAAAAATATACTATATATGTCCCTCGGGGCAAGAGAAACTTTTCATCCGGACGAGATAACAGGCATCGAAGTAAAGAGTAATGATATATTCCTGATCTGTTCCGATGGACTTACAGATATGGTCACTGATGATGTTATAAAAGAGTATTGTCAATCCTATCCACCTGAAAAAGCTGTTGATGAATTGATCACATTGAGTAACAAAAATGGTGGACTTGATAATATTTCAATCATTATTATTGAGATCGGAGGGGAGAAAAAACACCGGACTGAACCGATAAAAGTTCCCGGGAAAAAGAAAGGCCGGTCTCTGTTTTTGATGATATCATTGCTTTTTATGACACTCTTGATATTCGGTTCGCTATTATTAAAAAAAGAAAAAGTACCTGCATTTTCAAATGACCTGAGGGCGATCAGTTTCAAGCCACTGGAATTTGAAGAGAAGGAAAAACTTGACCTTGTGAGACAGTCACCGGGAAGTGTAAACAATGATAATATAAGTAAGTTTATCAGCGAGAATACATTGATGATCAAAACTTCAGATTCAATCTCGTTGATATTCTCAAAAGATGAGTTCATTGCTGTGGAGAATGGAAATGTTCTCTTCAGGAACACTTACATGTTCGGGAAGTCCCGGATCAGCCTGGAAAGTATTTACTTTGATAAAGCTTCAAACGGACTTGTTGCAATTGATGATGAAAAAAAAATTTATAAAATGTTGGTAAAAAAATGATAAAAGTAGGGCAAACTCAAGGTGATTTTCAAATAAAAGCTGAGATAGGGCGTGGCGGTATGGGTACGATCTTTTATGCTATTGATACAATGCTCAACCGCGAAGTTGCTCTTAAAGTCATACACTCGGAACTTGCAAGTAATTTCCAGCTTATGGAAAGGTTTAAAGTTGAGGCGATGACCCAGGGGCAGATGAATCATCCTAACATTGTTACTGTTTTCAGTTTCACCAAGATCGATGATGAGAATGTTATTGCAATGGAATATGTTGATGGTAAGAATTTGAAGGTTCTGCTCAGGGAACAGAATATTTTATCTATAAGTGATGCAACATATTATTTAAAGCAGATCCTCAAGGCTTTGGAATATTCCCATTCAAGAAATATAATACATCGTGATATAAAACCTGCAAATATACTTATTGATAATGAAAACCAGGTAAAGCTTTCAGACTTCGGGATAGCCAAGGTTTTCGGGAAGCAGGGACTTACAAAGACAGGAATGCTGCTTGGAACTCCCTGGTATACACCTCCGGAACAGATTGTTGGAGAGAAAATAGATTTTCGTTCCGATCTTTACTCGGTCGGGATAACTTTCTTCGAGATGGTAACAGGAAAAGTGCCTTTCGATTCGGAAACAAATTCAGATTTCCAGGTTCAGAAAGCTCATCTTGAGACTCCACCTCCGAGACCCTCAATCTTCAATCCGGAAATAGGTTCAAAAGTAGAAAAATTCATTTTGAAGGCATTGCAGAAAAAACCTGAAAAAAGATTTCAGTCTGCAACTGAGATGCTTGCAGCAATTGAGGAGATAGAGAACAAAATATCTGAAACTGTTATTACAAATAGCGGGAATAACCAGCTTACTAAAATCGAGGCTATTGGGATTCCAGGGAAAAAAGGGAAAAAGCTTCTCCTGGGGACTCTTTCCGCCCTGTTTGCCTGTCTTGCTGGCGCAGCATTTTATTTCTTAGTATTAAAAGAGAAAACTCCACCACCGAAAAGTACCGAATTGGTGACTCCGGTCGTGATTACAGAGAAAGATCCCGCCCGGTCTGATAAAATTAGTGAGGATTTAAAAAATGAGGAAAATTCTGATCCGGTAGAAAAAGAAGTTATTGAGAGTAAGCCGGTTAAAAAAAAGGTAATTGAAAATCTTCCTGAGAAAAAGCCCGGAAAAACGATTAGCAAGAGGATAGAAAAACCTGTCAGAACAGAAGAAAAAAAACCGGTAGAAAAAAAGATCATAAATGATCCGGAACCTGATAGTCAGGCAGAGGGGAAAGATACAGGGGAAAAAGATGTTTTGACATCAAAAGTGAAACTGACTGATGTCAACCTTGAAGCAGAATTCATCAGGTTGAGAAAACTGGTGGAACAACGTAATTTCAAAGAAGCGGATACTAGTATCTTTAAGCTTATTGAATCGGGTGTTAAAAATCCCGATCTTTATTCAATCGCAGGCAAGATTAAATTCATTCAGGGGAAATTCCCGGAAACGGAGGAATATTGGAAGACTTCTGTTAATAAAGGGGGATCGGTTGTTTTGAGATTCTATCACAGGCATGGTTTTTTTAATAAAGGGTGCTCGGGTCAGATAATTCTAAAAAAAGATCTTATAATCTTCAATTCTGTCACCAAGCGTTTACATAGTTTTGCTGTTACATCAGATACGATAAAAGCTGTTAAAAAGAGGAAAGGAAACTTCGGTATAGAAATCTCTTTCTATGTAAAGGGGAAGGTAAAAAAACATGTATTTATTTTAAGGAGGAAAAGCCGGAAAGGAGAGAAGTTTATTTCGGAATTTATCAACAAATATATCTTAGGGGTTTAATCATGTTTAAAAAATTTTTCAAGAAGTTTTCCAAAAAAAAGAAGTTTGAACCACGTTATGAAAGGAAAAAAGAGTTTTTCAAGGGTGATACGCCAGTTTCTTTTCCGGAAGAAACTATGGTCGAAGGTATTTCTGTGGAAAAGCCCTCTGAGGCTTCTGAGAAAAAAGCTGTTTTTAATGAGATAGATGTCCTTGTTAACGGAGAGAAAATATCTTCGTACAGAGTGTCTGATGAGGGGATAAGTGTTGGGCGGGATCCTTCTAAAGTAGGTATCATTATAGCTGAACCGATCATTTCGAAACTCCATTGTTCTTTCTACAGAGCCGGGAATAAACTGAAAATAATTGATCACAATTCAACTAACGGAATTTACCTGAATGGGATCAAAATCATTGATCAGGTACTTGAGGATGGAGCGGTTATTTCACTTGGGAAAAAAGGGACGGTAAAACTCATAGTTCATAACGTCAGGATGTTTTGATGAAAAAATTTATTTTATTAATATTATTGTTATCCGTTGTTTTAATCTCTGCGGAGAAGAGCGGACGTGACGCTGTTTTTGAAAAACCATTGTGGAAACAGATGTATGAGGAATATTTGTTCGATCCCGGTATAATTGATGTTTTAAAATTGAAAAATGATAAATTAGACTCTATTGATGTATATTTTGCTTTCTGGTGTGGTGATTCTGAACATAATGTCCCTCCTTTTTTGAGAATACTTGATGAGATCGGTGAATCAGGTATTGTGGTTAATTATTTTACAGTTGGGAGAAAAAAACCCGGTGAAAAATATTATCATGAACAGTTGAAGGTTGAACGGGTACCTACATTTATCTTTTTTAAAGATGGGGAAGAGATAGGGCGAATTATAGAAAATCCTAAAAAAACACTCGAAGAAGATTTTCTTGAAATAGTATTTTAAATAGTTTTTTTGTCCTGTAATTTATACAGACTGACTTTTTCATCAGACACAAGATTATTTAATAATTCCCTTATTGATATCCCTGAAACCGGATGTGTGAAATCCGGGATTATTTCGTTCATAGGTTCCAGAACAAATTTTCGATTCTCAATTTCAGTGTGAGGAATTGTAATAATAGAAGTATTTATGATCAGATCACCCGCGAAGAGAATATCTATATCGATCTCTCTCGGCTGCAGATGAGAATTCGCCGGATCCCTGCCTGTATTTTGTTCAAATTGTTTTATTGACCTGAGCATATCATCAGGCTTTATACCTGATTCCAGAACAAGAATCGAATTCAGGAACGGGCTTGCATGATCTCCCATTCCAACCGGACTTGTTTCATAAATCAAAGATTCAGAGATAATTGTCCCGAATCCGGAAAGGAACTCAACCCCACTTCTGATAAATTTGTACCTGTCCCCAATATTACTTCCCAGAGAAAAAATATATTTCATTTATTGAATTATCACATAAATTTTCCTGAATTTCTAAATGTTGACAACAATGATCGATTTACTATAATAACTTCTTGGAGGAAAAATGGCCAGAATTGAACCTTTTAAAGGAGTAAGACCAAAAAAAGAGTTAGCAGAGAAAGTCGCATCCCCGCCGTATGATGTTTTGAACTCGGAGGAAGCCAGGGATTTTGCATCAGGCAACGAGTATTCTTTTCTACATGTTGTTAAACCTGAAATAGATCTTCCTGCAGATATCGACCATTATTCCGATGAGGTCTATGAGAAAGCGGCTGAGAACTTTTCAAAATTTCTCAAAGAAGGTGTCCTGATCCAGGACAATGCAAGATACTTCTACATATACCAACAGGAATGGATGGGCCATACTCAGACCGGACTTGTTGCCGGTGCATCTGCACAGGATTATATTGATGACAAAATAAAAAAACATGAATTAACCAGGGAAGATAAAGAGAAAGACAGGATGCGCCATATCAGAACTCTGAATGCCAACACCGGGCCTGTATTTTTAACATTCAAAGATGAGGAAAATATTTCCGGACTTATGAACAAATGTATGGAATCGGAGCCTGAATATGATTTCACGACCGATGATGAGGTTCATCACATCCTTTACCTGGTAACAGATAGGGAAATGATCAATTCAATAAAAAGATCTTTTGAAAAAATCGAATTTCTTTATGTAGCAGACGGCCATCACAGGTCTGCTTCGGGAACTAATATTAAACTTGAGAGAGAAAAAGATAATCCAGGCCATACCGGTGATGAAGAGTATAACTTTTTCCTCTCTGTCATATTCCCTCACAACCAGATGAAGATACTCTCTTACAACAGGGTCCTGAAAGATATGAACGGGATGTGTAAAGCCGAGCTGTTTCTGAAGCTCTCCGACAAATTCACATATGAAGAGACCGACCTGAAAGAGCCGTCAAATAATAAAGAGTTCTGCATGTATATTGATGGGAAATGGTATCTGCTGAAAGCCAGGCCGGACAGTTATGATGCAGGACATCCGGTTGATTCTCTTGATGCTGCGATACTTCAGAATAATGCTCTGGATTATGTCTGGGGAATATCAAATCCCAGAACGGATAAAAGGGTGGATTTCGTAGGTGGAATCAGAGGAACGGAAGAACTTGAAAAACTTGTTGATAATAAAAAATTCAAACTGGCTTTTTCCCTATACCCCACTTCCATTGAGGAATTATTCGATGTTGCCGACTCAGGCAATATCATGCCTCCGAAGTGTACATGGTTCGAACCGAAACTCAGGTCCGGACTGATAACACACATGCTGGACTGATAGGAGGTTCATCGTATTCAGCCCACAGCTGAACAAAAAACTCTTCCTCCTCTACCCTTGGGAGACAAGGTGAATTCGCTTTGGAGAAGAGAAAGCAGCCTGGGCTGTGGGTTAGGGGTGAGGGTCGAACAACTCATGTTTTTAAACCCGCTTCAAAGATATGTTTTACAGTGATATAATAAGATATTGGTCTGTATTTTTCCGGAGGAAAAATGGGAATGCTTGATGGCAAAATGGTTTCAACAAAGGTTCTTGAAAATATTAAGAATGAATCGGTATCTTTTATAGAAAAAGCGGGAAGGCCTCCGGGACTTGCAGTTGTAATAGTCGGAGATGATCCTGCATCAGCTATCTATGTCAGAAGTAAGGAGAGAAAAGCAAAAAAACTGGGATTCAGATCTGAAGTGATATCTCTCGGAAGTTCAGTCTCTGATGAAGAGTTGACTTCCGTAATTTCCAGGCTTAACAAAGATAATAATACGGATGGAATACTCGTGCAGCTTCCTCTCCCTGACGGATTCGATACATGGAAATATCTTGACATGATAGATCCGCAAAAGGATGTCGACAGATTTCATCCTGTCAATCTGGGAAAAATTATGCTGGGAAGGACAAATATATATCCATGTACCCCCTCTGGTGTTGTCAGAATGCTCGATGAATTCAACATTGATGTTTCCGGGGTGAATTGTGTGGTTCTGGGGAGGAGTTATATTGTTGGAAAGCCAATGGCAAGTATGCTGACCAATCGAAATGCCACAGTAACAATCTGCCATTCAAGAACAAAAAACATACCGGATATACTTTCCGGGGCAGATATGATAGTTTCGGCAATAGGGAGCCCCGGTTTTGTAAAGGCTGATATGGTTAAAGATGGAGCAATTCTTATCGATGTAGGGATAAACAGGGTCGATACCCGCGAAGAAGCAGAGGAGTTCTGCACTCCGCAGGAGATCGAAAAATTTAAAAAAAAAGGATATGCGATCACAGGAGATATACATCCTGAGGCATTTAAGAAATCGTCTTTTTATACACCTGTACCCGGTGGAGTCGGACTTATGACAGTGGCAATGTTGATGGATAATACATTCAGGTTGTTCATGGAAAGGACAGGAAGTTAAAAAGGGAATTACAGGATATATTTGTGAATGATCTGAACAAAGTATTGATAACCGGAGCTTCCGGGCTTCTTGGCAGGAGCCTGGTCAAAAAATTTACATATGGCGGGTGGTTTGTATTTGCCCACTATAACAAGAACAAAGGTGCCGGTTCAGATGTTTGTGAATGGCTTCCCGGAGATTTTTCCACAATTGAAAAAACAAGAAAGTTTATTGAGAAAAACAAAAAAAATCTGAAACAATGTACAGCTTTGATCAACAACTACGGCCCGATAACTTATAAGAGTACTGCTGATATTACCTCCTCAGACCTGAATTCTGATCTTCATGGAAATCTGATAGTGGCAAGTGAGATAACTTCATATCTTCTCAGATCAGGGAAACTCCAGTCTGTTGTAAATATAGGTTTTGAAGGTGTTGGTGAGATCAGGCCATATAAGAAGATCCTTCCATATGCAATTGCCAAAGCGGGGCTTCAGCTTCTGACCATTTCCTATGAAAGCGAGTTCCCGGAAATAAACTTTTCAATGGTATCTCCATCTTCGCTGACCGGAGGAGAATACGGTAAGGCTTCGGGAGAGTATGCAGAACCGGAGAGTATTGCGGAAGAGATTTTTAAAATTGTTTGCAGCGGGAATAAATAATGTTTAAATTAAAAAATAGAGACAAAAGCGGAGTTGGCGCAAGAACAGGTGTGCTGTCAACAAAAAAAGGCGATATTGAAACACCTGTATTTATGCCGGTGGCAACAGCAGGTGCCGTTAAAGGGGTTACCGCGGAAGTTCTGGATAGTATCGGTGCTTCAATAATTCTCGGTAATACCTACCACCTTTTTCTCCGTCCCGGAATGGATGTGATAAGCAAGGCCGGATCTCTCCACCGTTTCATTTCATGGGAGAAACCGATATTAACAGATAGTGGCGGATTCCAGATATTTTCCCTGCAGGGGAATTCGAAAGTGGAAGAGAAAGGAGTTGAATTCAAATCTCATCTGGACGGGTCAAAGTTCTTTCTGACACCTGAATCAGTTGTTGATATCCAGAACACACTAGACTCGGATATCCAGATGGTTCTTGATAATTTCGCACCGAATCCTTCGACTCATAAAGAGGACAAATTTGCACTCGATATAACAACCTTATGGGCCGGAAGAGCGAGGGAAAGGTTCCTTGAGACCGGGAAAGAGAAAAATAAACAATTTGGTATCATTCAAGGCGGATTGAATGAAGATATGAGAAGTGATTCTCTGGAAAAACTGACTCAGATCGGATTTGACGGCTATGCTGTTGGTGGCCTTAGTGTCGGAGAGAGCAGAGATGATTTCTTTAGGATAATCTCACATATTGTCCCTGCGATGGATCCTGTTAAACCCCATTACCTGATGGGTTCAGGGACTCCCGAAGAGATTCTTTTTGCAGTTGAGAAGGGGATCGACATGTTCGATTGTGTAATGCCGACAAGAAATGCCAGGAACGGTTCTCTTTTTACCTGGTCCGGTAAAATAGCAATTAAAAATGAAAAACACAAATTTGACCTTGATCCTGTTGACAAAGAGTGCGGATGCTATACATGTAAAAATTTCTCAAGGGCATATCTGAGACACCTTTATATCTCCCGGGAGATCAATTCTTCTATTCTAAACTCCATTCACAACCTCTGGTTCTACCTTGATTTTATGCAAAAAATAAGATATTCTATTGATTCTGATAAATTCTTGGAATTTAGAGATAAATTCTTGTTTAAATACAATAAAGGAGAATGACCATGTTTTTATACGGACAAGCTGCAGCAGGTGGCACTGCCCAACAGCAACCGAGTATGATTAGCGCTTTAATTCCTTTCGTAATAATTTTTGTGATCTTTTATTTTTTAATCATTATGCCTTCCAGAAAAAAGCAAAAACAACACCAGGAACTGATCGGATCACTGAAAGGTGGAGAAAGAGTTGTCACTGCTGGTGGTATATTTGGAACTGTTACTCGTGTGTTGGAGGACAGGATAGAGATAGAGATTGATAAAAATACAAAGGTCCAGATAACAAAAACGTCTATTTCCGCTGTGATCCCACCAGGCGGAGAGGCTCCAAAATCCTGAAAAGGAAAATAGATCCCGGTTTTAATAAATCCTTAATTTCTGGAGGAGAAAATGAATAATTCAAATATGTGGAAGATCGGATTGATAGTGTTGGTAATAGGGTTCTCTATTCTGATGCTTTATCCGCCTGACAAAAAGATCAACCTCGGGCTTGATCTTAAAGGCGGGATGCATCTGGTGCTTGAGGTCCAGGCTGACAAAGCTATTGAGATTCAGACTGAGCAGAGTATTGAACAATTAAAGACCCTTCTAAAAGAGTCAAGCATCAAATACGAAACCATAAGAAGAGTAGGGACAAATAAAGTTGAAGTGTATGGAATATCCCTTGATGATGAGAGAATGGTTAAAGATATCCTTGATGATGAGTTCAAGGATTATGAGTATGTTTTTGCAGGAACACAGATTACGTTATCTCTGATCCCTAATGTTGAAATGAGGATGAGAGATCTTTCTATAGACCAGGCAATTGAGACAATCAGGAACAGGATAGATGAGTTTGGTGTCTCAAATGCTGCCATCCAGAAGATAGGACTCGGTGGCGGGGACAAGATCCTTGTTCAACTTCCTGGTGTCGATGATCCCGGAAGGGTGAAAGGCCTTATCAAGAATACAGCCATGTTGGAGTTTCGGGCAGTAATATCAGGTCCGTTCACGACAGAAGAAGATGCAATAAAAGATCAGGGTGGTGTTTTACCTGATGACATGAAAGTTTTTAAAACTAATCCGCGAAGGATGGACAAAGGGTATTATATACTTAAAACATCTACCGTTATAAGTGGAAAAGATCTCAAGAGTGCGAAGAGAGGTCAGGACAGTTACGGTGCGCCTGCAGTCAGTTTCACACTGAATTCTCAGGGGGCCAGCAAAATAAGAAAATTTTCTTCGGCAAATATAGGGAAGAGAATGGCTGTTGTTCTGGATGAAAGGATCGAAACCGCACCAACCATAAACGATGTGCTTTCTTACGACAACATAATTACCGGTTCGTATACAATTGAAGAAGTGAACGATATGGCACTTGTATTAAGATCCGGTGCATTACCTGCACCTTTGAAGTACCTTGAAGAAAGGACGATCGGCCCATCTCTCGGTGCTGACTCTATCCGGAAAGGGATCTATGCGTCAATTATCGGTCTTATTCTGGTCATGTTGTTTATGCTGTTCTTTTACAGGGGAGCTGGAATAAACGCCGTAGTTGCGCTTGTATTCAATCTGATCATCCTTATGGGAGTAATGGCCTACTTCGAGGCGACACTTACTGTCCCCGGTATTGCCGGCATTATTCTGACTATAGGTATGTCAGTTGATGCTAATGTTCTGGTCTTTGAAAAGATAAAGGAAGATCTGAGGGCCGGAAAGGCTCCGAAATCGGCGATCGATTCCGGATTTAAAAAAGCATTCGTGACTATTTTTGATGCTAACCTGACAACAATAATTGCCGCTGTATTCCTGTTTCAGTTCGGAACAGGGCCGATCCAGGGATTTTCAGTAACATTGATGATCGGTATTATAGCGAGTATGTTCACGGCGGTTTTTGTTTCCAGAGTAATCTTTGATCTTGTTTATTCGGGAAAAAGAAAGATCAAAAAAATTAGTATTTAACTGGAGTTGAATAATGAGAATATTTAAAAAAGATCCTGATTTTAAATTTATGAATAAAAGGTGGATAGCTTTTACCATATCCGGCCTTATAATGATTGCGGGCATTTTCACTTTCTATACCAAAGGGTTTAATCTCGGGGTTGATTTCACCGGTGGAACAATGGTTGAAGTCAGTTTCAGGGACAGTATATCTGTTGGTGACCTCAGGAGTTCTCTTCAGGATATAGGCCTGGGAAAATCTGAAATTACCAGAGTTGGCAGAGATGAGAATAAGTTTTTTATTAAAACCATCCAGAGTCTTGAGGAAAGCGAAGAGCAGGAAGAAGGTATGGATATCAGCCGTCATGAAGAGATAACGATCAAAATGAGAAAACAATTCATGACAGAAGAGGAAAAGGTCAATATTTCCGCCGGCAAAATAGATATTAATAACAGTTCCATTAAAAAGATCACGGATTTTATCGCTTCAAACGGTATTTCACTTGATGATGCAGTTGATAGTGCCGGTAAGATAGACCTTCTTAAAAAAGGGACTTCGACCGGACTTATTCCCGGGATTGCAGATGTTGAGACACTTGAATTGAAAAAAAGGGTAGTGACCCTTTTAAAAGAAAAAACCTATTTCGGGAATTTTACTTTTTTAAGTGTGGATTTTGTAGGTTCCCAGGTTGGTTATAAGCTGAGGCAACAGACAACTCTTGCCACCATATGGGCTCTGATGGGAATGCTTGTTTATATCGGCTTCAGATTCAGGCTTATATTCGGTTTAGCTGCTGTTATTACACTTGCACATGATATTTTTATAGCATTGTCTTTCATCCTCTTCTTTAATGTTGAGTTTTCCCTTTCCGTAGTTGCAGCGATCCTGACAATTGTCGGATACTCTCTTAATGACACTATTGTTATTTTTGACAGAGTCAGAGACAACCTGAAAGGGATGAGGCGGAACAAGGCTGAAGATATCCTTGATAAAAGTATAAATCAGACTCTCAGCAGGACGATAGTTACGTCCGGGACAACACTTGCAACAGTTCTTTCCCTGTTCTTTCTTGGTGGAGAAGTCATTCACGCCTTCTCTTTTACATTGATAGTCGGGGTCATTACCGGTACTTACTCTTCGATATTTCAATCATGTGCATGGTTGAAAATTTGGGAGAAACAATTTCTGGGCAAAAAAAATAAATAGTACTTGAACTTTAACCGTTTTTATTATATATTGGGTCGTGAAATCCTACAGTATGGGAGGAAAAAATGTTTGGTGAATCATTATTTGAGTCAAGTGGAACTAAGAAGGCCACAAAGCAGTGGATGACACTCCCTGCATCTCTATTTGGACATGGATTACTTATAATTGCAATAATAATTGTTCCGTTAATGAATGCAGATTCAAATCTGCCTGAAGTAAAGGTATATAATGTCTTTATGACATCAGCACCACCACCACCGCCACCACCACCACCTCCGGCAGCCAAGAAAAAGACTAAAAGTAAAGCTGACAAGAAAAAAGATAAAAAAGATGTAGAAAATCAACCGATACTTTCAGGAAGACTGGTTGCTCCTATTGAAATTCCGGATGAGATCGAAGAAGAAGAGATCACAGATTTCGGTTTTGATGAAGGAATCGAAGGTGGAGTAGAAGGTGGAGTAGAAGGTGGAGTTGTAGGCGGAGTTCTCGGGAGTCCCGGAAGTGCTGACCTGAACAGTATGGCTGTTACAAGAGTTAAAGAGCCCACACTGATCAAAAAGGTCAAGCCCCTTTATCCACCAGTTGCTCTGAGGGCAAGGATACAGCACAATGTTGTTCTTGAAGCTGTTACTGACATTTACGGAAGAGTTAAAAATGTAAGAGTTGTAAGTGGACATCCATTATTGAATCAAGCTGCAGTTCGCGCAATTCGTCAATGGGTATACGAGCCTTATATCTTTAACGGAATCCCGAAACCTGTTAGATTTACGGTTATAATAAAATTTAATTTGCAAAGGCAATAATTAAACACAATACAGGAGGTATATTATGTCATTTGAGTTAACTTATCTTTGGAGCCACATGGGCTTCCTCGTGAAGATGGTAGTTCTGATCATGTTATTTATGTCTGTTTGGACAATAGCTGTAGGTGTTGAAAGACTCATTTATTACCAGAAGGCCAAGAAACAGTCAAATACGCTTTTACGTCTGATTGGAAAACTTTGGCAGGAAGGCAAAATTGAGGAATCAATTAAATTAGCATCAGATATTAAGTTTAAAAACAGTCATCTTGCTAAAGTTCTAGTAGCAGGATTGAATGAATTAAAGTTCCAGGAAGATGCAAAAGCATCTTATATTGAACAGGTTGAATCTGCGAAGAGAGCAATTGAAAGAGCAACTATCAAGGGAGTACATGAGTTCAAGAGAGGACTTAACGTACTGGCTACAGTTGGTTCTACAGCCCCGTTTGTAGGATTGTTCGGAACTGTTTTCGGAATCATCAATTCGTTCCAGAGTATGTCAGTTTCCGGATCAGGTGGAATCGGAACTGTTGCTGCTGGTATCGCTGAAGCTCTTATTTCAACAGGAGTCGGAATCGGAGTTGCTATTATAGCAGTTTGGTTCTTCAACTCACTTTTGAACAAAGTTGATATCTTCACCGGTGAAATGGCAAACGCTTCATCAGAACTTATTGATCACTTCATTAAATTAAAAAGTAAAGGAGCCTGAAAATGGGTGGCGGTGAAACAGGGTCAAGTTCAGCAAAGTCAGAACCTAATGTAGTACCCCTGTGTGATATTTTACTGGTCCTTTTGATCATCTTCATGGTGATCACTCCGATGGTTCAGAAAGGGGCAAATGTTAAATTACCTGAAACTTTGAACTATCAGGAACAACCTGAGCCGGGTAACATGACAGAAGTTTCTTTAAAACAGGATGGGACCATTTATCTTGACAATAAGGCTGTTGATATGGCCGATCTAGTCGGGAAAATACAGGCTATCCTCGAGGATTCGCCGGAAGCTGAAAGCAAAGTGCTTTTAAAAGCGGATATCAATCTCGAATATGGTAAGGTTGTTGATATTATGAACCTTATCAAAGATGCTGAGATCGAGGTTATAGGTCTTGTTACTGAGCAAGGTACTTCAGATATCTAATATATTTAATTTAAGTACATAAAATGGGAGTCCAACTTGTTGGTCTCCCATTTTTTATATTTTCACTTCCTAAGGAACCCGGATTCTAATATTATTCGGTATTACCTCTACTTCAAAAATTTTTCCGTCTTCCCCACCATACTCTCCATCAATTGTAGAGGGTATTTCCTTGTTTAAAGAAATAATCGAAACCTTCTTAAATTTAAATGTTTTATAAAAAGGAAATTTGTCTATATTCCCGTTAAAAAGACGTTTAAGTATAAGAGCGCTTTTAACAATTTGAAATTTTTTAATAATACAGATATCCAGCATCCCATCATATGGATCAGCATAAGGAGCAATGATTGCATTTCCTCCATATTGCGGAAAATTTGCAAAAGCGATCAATGCCACTTCCTCTTCAAGTTCTGTGTTTTCACTAACGATCCTGACTTTAAATGTGGGCATTTCAAAATACCCTTTTAGTGCATAATAAATGTAGGGAGCCATTCCTCTTGATTTTGTCTCTGTGTTGTATTTTTTTGAGATCATACCGTCAAGCCCAACCCCGGCAACATTAAAGAAATAGGAATTATTGATTCTTCCGATATCAATATATTTGTCCTTTCCATGTATAAGTGTATCGAGTGCCTGCCTCCAGGATAAAGAGATATTTAGATTCCTGATTAGTCCGTTCCCGGAACCACCGGGGAGAATTCCGAGGGTTTTATCCGTGCCAACCAGAGCTGAAGCTATTGAATTTATGGTCCCGTCGCCACCAAAAACTGCGATTATATCAAAATTATTTTTTGCATTTTTTGCAATTTCATAACCATCTTCAGGAGAATTGGAATTAATGAGAGATACGGTTCTGAAATGCTGCATCAGTTTTTTGAAAATATACGAGGCTGCAACATCTTTAGAAACTACGCCTGAAGCAGGGTTGAGAATTACTAAAATCCGCTCATCTTTCATGCCAGCATTAAGATGGAAAGAGATATTTTTCTATTTCCATAGAATAATTGTAAATTTCTTCTTTTTTAAAGAATAAAGATATCTCACGCTCGGATGAAGTTGTTGAATCAGATGCATGAATTATATTATAGGTGGTAAAAACGACATAATCACCCCTGATAGAGCCGGGTTCTGCATTTGCAGGATCTGTAGCACCTACCAGTTTTCTTACAATGCTTATAGCTCCCGGCCCTTCAAGTATAAATGCAACTACAGGCCCTGAAGTTATAAAATCAATAAGTGACTCATAAAATGGTTTCCCATTATGTTCCGAATAGTGTTGTTCCGCCATTTCTCTGTTTATTACCAGCATTTTCATAGCTGATATTTTTAAACCTTTCTTTTCAAATTTTGAGATTATTTTACCTGTCAGCTTTCTTTGAACGCCATCAGGCTTAATCATTACAAAAGTTTGTTCAATATTCAAAATTTCCTCCATATAATCTAACCTTTTTTATCAACAATCTCCTCCAGAATCTTTGTAAGAAATAAATGAAAATCCTTAAGATTTAATCTGAAGTTTGATGAAAAATCTGATTTCTGGAGGTTGTCATAGTGTTTCAGAAACTCATTCCAATCTTTATAAAGCAGGAAATTCAGATCTGTTTCAATGAAATGATTTAGTTCAAAAAAGATATCACTTTGGGTGAGTTTAGCCGGATCATCAAAGTGGTCATTTATCTTTGTATGAAGATTTACTAATTTTTTTTTTAAACCTGCTGCTTTCTGGTTCCTGGATACATAGTTCTCAAAAATAGCGGAACATTCGAATTGAGGCTTGAACATCCTTGACACATTTTCAATTAGTTCCTGAATTGCGTTATCAGAAATATTTACTATGTTTCTGAGCATATTACGTTTACTGATTTTTTCAGGATCTTTTTCAAAATAATTCTTGAATTCTGTTTCATAAACTTTCTTATATTCCTGAGACATCGCCATAAATGCCCTGTCAAGGTTTTTTAGATCTTTGGTTGTCCATTTGGGGGTAACGAAAGAATTTTTTAAATGTCTTTTGTAAAAATCGTGAATAGAATCAACATTCTTTTTTAATGCAAGGATCAGAGGGATTGCAATACTTATCTCTCTGTTCTTTTTAAGGTTTAATTCGATAAAATTATTTATTTTTAAGGTCCGAAAAGCCAGGATATAGAGAATCCCGGTATTTTTTTTCAATTTTTTATCTTTGATCCCGGAAATTATATCAGAGATGTCTTTTTGGTAAATTTTGTCCATCTTAGGAACAAATTTCCCGTTCAGTAATGAAATTATGATTGGGTTTAACAGCAATTCTTTATGATATAGTTTTGTAAATGAAAAAAATGTCCTCTGGGTTATCATATCGCTTTTGGAAAGTTCATTGGATATGATCCTGATATTTGTCAGAAAAGTCCTTAAACTAAAGAACCAGGATTCGGGCTCAGTGACATCTCTTAGTGAAGGGAACCTTTTTTTGCTGGATTTTTCCAGTGTTTTTTCAACAATGAATTCTTCAAAATTTATAAGATGTTTGTCCTTTTTAAAGTCAAGGTCTTTTAGCAAGTCTAATATCTTGCCCAGGATTTTAGAAAAAGTAATGAGATATGTATAATAATTTCTGTTCCCAAGTTGCTGGAACTTGAAAACTATCGTTTCAAAATAACTTGATGATATGTATTCCTCAGTGCTTTCCAGCCAGAGTTTAAGCTCAAACAGATTCAACATCTGTTTTTCTTTGTCAACTTTTTCAAGCCAGCTTTCAAAAAGCTTATCCCACTTGTCTTCTATTGTAAGGTCGCTCTCTTTATCAATAAAAAAATCACCGACATTCTCCATCTTATTTTCCATATAGATATTTTAATTTAATACGTGTGATTTTTCAACCGATTGATACGAGAGATAAAAAGAAGCCGGAAAATATCAAAAAAAGTAAAAAATTAGTTTTTATATTGACAAAAATGCTTCAGATTATATAATTATTCTATCATGAGTTTAAAAGGTTCACTAGATTCTATTAATTTGGCTGATATTATGCAGCTTGTTTCTAACTCCAGGCAGAGCGGAAGATTTGTCCTCAGTAAAAACACCGGAGAAAAGGGTTATATTTATGTTAACCAGGGTACTATTAACCATGCGGAAGTATCGAACTTCAAAGGTGAAGATGCTGTATTTACCCTTATTTCCTGGGGAAAGGGTGAATTTGAATTTGAGGAGTCCCATTTCGATGTAGAGACTTCCATTACTAAATCCGTCACTTCTCTTCTTATGGATTCTGCAAGAAGGATCGATGAGTGGAAACTTCTGCGTAAAAAGATCGGTTCGATAGATTCAGTTCCTACATTCAGTGAGATAGATAAAAGTGAGAGAAGGAAAATATCATTATCCACTTTAGAGTGGCTGGTGATCTCAAAGATCGATGGGAGAAGAAGCATAGCTGAGATATCAAATGAATCCGGTATCAACATATTTGATGCATCGAGAATTATTTTCGGTATGATCACATCCGGGCTCTTAAAGTTATTATAATCTTCCCCGTTTTATTTCTAAGGATTTAAATGATTGGAAAAAGTGTATTAATTTTAGATTTTGGTTCCCAGTATACTCAGCTTATTGCCCGTCGTGTCAGAGAGCTTGGAGTATATTGTGAGATACTCCCATATAATACTGATGTTAGTGAAATTCAAAACAGGGATGCTGGAGCATTGATTCTGTCCGGTGGTCCATCAAGTGTTTATGAAGAAGGTGCTCCGAAACCTGCCCGTGAGATAATGGATCTTGGATTACCCATCCTCGGTATTTGTTACGGGCTTCAATTACTCGCTTATTTCTCTGGGATGAAAGTTGAATCTGCCAGAGAGCGGGAATACGGCCTCGCAAATCTGAAAGTGGTTAGGAAAAGTGAATTACTGAAAGGAGTAAGACCGGCGGGAAGGGTATGGATGAGCCATGGAGATAAGATTACCCAATTTCCCGATGATTTTTTAGTAACAGGAAAAACAGACAATAGTGAAATTGCAGTTATAGAATCTTCGGTAAGAAAAATTTATGGGATCCAGTTCCATGCGGAAGTAGTTCATACAGAGGATGGAAAAAAGATAATATCCAATTACCTGTTTGATATTTCCGGTCTTGAAAGGAACTGGAATATGGAAAATTTCATCACTTCCTCTGTTAAAAGGATAAAAGAAACACTAGGTGATAAAAAAGTTATACTTGGCCTCAGTGGAGGAGTCGATTCAACGGTTCTTGCTTTACTGTTAAGAAAAGCTATCGGAGAAAACCTCAATCCTGTTTTTATTGATACTGGACTTCTCAGGAAAAATGAATTTATTACTCTTATGAAAAGGTTTCGGGATGAATTGGGCCTGGATGTCATGGGGATCGATGCCGGAGAAAATTTTCTTGATAAATTGAAGGGGGTTACTTCTCCGGAAGAAAAACGGAAAATAATCGGAAGAACATTTATTGAGATTTTTTCAACTGTAGAGGATAAGATCGGCAAAGTGGAGTATTTTGCTCAGGGAACACTTTATCCCGATGTGATCGAATCTGTTTCCGTCAAGGGGCCTTCCGCTACAATAAAGAGTCATCACAATGTTGGAGGACTTCCGGATAAGATGAACTGGAAGTTGATCGAACCGTTCAGAGAATTATTTAAGGATGAGGTCCGGGAAATTGGGAGAGAGCTGGGCCTGGATGAAAAATTTATAATGCGCCACCCTTTTCCGGGACCCGGTCTTGCGATAAGAGTGATTGGTGATATTACACCAGAGAAAATTGTAAAACTACAGGAAGCGGATGCGATACTAAAAGAGGAACTCGATTCTTTTGATCTGTACAATAGTGTTTGGCAATCTTTTGTAGTACTTTTACCTGTAAAAACTGTCGGAGTGATGGGGGATATAAGAACTTATGAGAATGTTGCCGTAATCCGCCTTGTGGAGAGTGTTGACGGAATGACGGCAGACTGGTTCCCGGCACCGCCTGATTTCCTGACAAAAGTTGCGAATCGTATTGTTAACGAAGTAAAAGGGATCAACAGGGTTACTTATGACCTCACGTCAAAGCCACCCGGAACGATCGAGTGGGAGTAGATGAAAAGTTTTATCCATTTACACCTTCACTCTGAATACAGCCTCCTCGATTCAAATCAAAAGATATCCGATCTTATAAAAAAGGTTAAAGAACTTAATATGCCGGCTGTTGCTCTTACCGACCATGGAAATATACTCGGTGCAGTAAATTTTTTTAATGTAGCGAAAAAAACGGGATCAAAGCTATTATCGGTTCAGAAATGTATATCTCTCCATTTGATATTGATCACAGGCCTGTGCGGGGAAGTGGTGAAGCAAACTATCACCATCTTGTAGTGCTGGTTAAGAATGATGTCGGCTATAAGAACCTTTCTGAGCTGATCTCTATCTCATACATAGACGGGTTCTACCGGAAACCGAGGATAGATAAGAAAATTCTTAAAGAACATAGTGAGGGCCTTGTTATCTTGTCTTCATGTATTCAGGGGGAGATCCCATATAACCTTTTAAGAGGGAAAGAGGAAGAAGCATATAAAGCAGCTGAGTGGTACAAAGAAGTATTCGGTGAAGATTTTTATATTGAGATCCAGAATCATGGCCTCTCCCAGCAGGTACAAGTGTTACCGAAACTTGTGGAATTAGCGAAAGATCTTTCAATCCCTCTGGTGGCGACAAATGATGTGCATTATAACAACCGCTCTGATTCAGAAGCACGTGAAATACTTATTTGTCGCCAAACCAATGAAGTCTTAAGTAATACTGAAAGAGCTATGAAAAAAGAGACGGATGAAATGTATCTGAAATCGACAGAAGAGATGGAAGAACTTTTCAATGAGTATCCGCAGGCAATAGATAATACTCTTGTGATTGCAGCAAAGTGCAATTTTGAATTCAGGCTTGGTGAATATTTTCTTCCGAAATTCCATGTTCCGGATGAGTTTTCAATAGATGAATATTTTGAAAAAATCTGCAGAGAAGGTTTTGAAAATATCAAGGGAAAACTTGCAAAGGAGGGGAAGGATTTAGCTGAATATGAAAGAAGGCTTAAATATGAGATAGAGAAAATAAGGGAGATGGAATTCCCAAGTTATTTTCTCATAGTATGGGACATAATAAGGTTCTCTAAAGAGAATGATATTCTGATAGGGCCCGGAAGGGGGTCGGTTGTCGGGAGTCTTGTATCTTACGTTATGGGTATTACCAGTATCGACCCTCTTGAGTATGACCTTATTTTTGAAAGATTTTTAAATCCGGAGAGGGTATCAATGCCGGATATTGATCTGGATTTTGATCCTGAACGGAGAGAGGATGTTATTGAGTATATCAGGAACAAATATGGTGAGGAGAATGTTGCACAAATAGTTACCTTTGGAAAAATGAAAGCAAAAATGGCAATCAGAGATACCGGGAGAGTTCTTGAAGTACCTCTGGGTGATGTAGGTAAACTTGCCAAGCTGATCCCTGAGACCCCGAATGTAAGCCTTCGTGAAGAAGTAGAGAACAATGAAGAGCTTCAAAAAGAGATAAAAAGGATGGAAGCTGCTCCCAGGTTAATAGATTATGCTCTGAAATTGGAAAATAATATCAGAAATACAGGAATGCATGCAGCTGGTGTTGTTATCGCACCGAAGAAACTTATAGAATTTATGCCTCTATATAAAGCCAAGGATAAGATTGTCACTCAATTTGAAAAGGAAGAGGTTGAACAGATCGGGTTACTAAAACTTGATATCCTGGGACTGAAAACTCTTACTATTATAAAGAATATACTAAGTTCAATTAGGGAAATCGAGAAAAAAGAGATTGATCTTCAAACAATCCCGCTTGATGATAAAAAAACCTTTAAATTATTTCAGGATGGATATACTGACGGAATATTTCAGTTTGAAAGTTCCGGGATGAGGGATTATTTAAAAAGGTCAAAACCACAGAAATTCGAAGATCTGGTTGTGCTTAACGGATTGTACAGACCCGGCCCTCTCGGTACGGGTATGGCTGATACTTATGTTAATCGTAAAATAGGAAAAGAAAAGGTAACGTATATATTTAATGAAACAGAAGATATCCTTGCTGATACTTACGGAGTAATAGTTTTCCAGGAGCAGGTAATGCGAATTTCTCAGGTGATTGCAGGCTTCCCGATGAGTAAAGCTGATGAAATGAGAAAGATCATGGGAAAGAAACAGGTCCAGAAGCTTCCGGCAGTAAAAAAAATTTTCATGGAAGGTGCTTCTAAAAGAGGATTCAATAAAAAAAAGGCGGAGGAACTCTTTCAGCAAATGAGCACTTTTGCTCAATATGGATTTAATAAATCCCACTCTACAGCTTATGCCAATCTTGCATATCAGACCGCTTACCTGAAAGTTCATTTCCCGGTCTACTTCATGTCATCTCTTCTTACATCCGAGTCAGACAAAACTTCTACAGATTCAAAGGTCATCCAATATATTTCCGAATGCAGAAAAATGGGGATCAACATTCTGCCTCCGGATATAAACCGGAGTTTTGAGAAGTTCAGAGTGGAATCCTCCGGTTCCATAAGATATGGCCTTAAAGGCCTTAAGAATGTTGGTGATAAGGCTATCAGAAGTTTTCTTGATGTGAGGATAAATGATGGCGAGTTTACAAGTTATTCAGATTTTATTACCAGAAGTAATTTATCCAAGACGAACAAAGCGGTCATTGAAAGTTTGATAAAAGCCGGTGCTCTTGACGCTTTCGGCTTGAAGAGGAGAACTCTTATTGAGAGTCTTGAGGAAGTTATTCATCAGGCATCCCTGATAGAAAAAAGGCGTCAAAAAAACCAGAGATCCCTTTTTGCCGATGATGATACTGAGAAAATAATTATTTCAAAGGCTCATCTTGAAGTTGAAGAGTGGACCGAAGCTGAAATGATCCAGGGTGAGAAAGAGATCGCAGGGATGTACATCACCCTCAATCCAATTGAAAAGTATAAAAAAGAGATCAAAAAAATATCGAACACAAATATAGCTTCTATCAATTCTGGAGAATTCAAGGGAGATATTGTCCGTATCGGGGGTGTGGTAACATCTTTTAAAGAACGGAAATCCAAGAAGGGCACATTTTACGGTGAATTATACTTTGAGGACCTTTCAGGAAGGATCAAGCTTCTTATTTTCGGTAAGGCAAGAAAGAACGGATTCAGGAATAATGGGAATGATGAACGTGTGAATTGGGATGATTTGAAAGAGAGGCTCAAACTCGATTTTCCCTATTATCTTAAAGGGAGAATACCTGATAACGGGGATATGAACAAAAATATCTATGTGGAGGAGTTGGTCGAGCTTGAAGTTCTCCTTAAGAAAAGGGCACGGAAGATTATGATCACAATAGATTATTCGATCCTTAATGATGACTTTTCAGAAGAATTGAAGAAAAAAATGGAAAATCATACTGATTCAACTCCTACCTATCTCGTTATATTAAAGGAGAACAAGGAGAGAGTGGTTATTAAATCCGGAAGCCTTAAACCGACAATTACAATGAAAAAAGATATAGAAAAGATAACAGGTAAAAATACTGTTGAAATACTTTATCAATAATCAGACTACCACCACAAGTTTACACTATTGAAATTCACCTTCTAATGGATGACCCCCTGGCTGCTATTTTTTGATCTTTATTTTGACTTTGCCTTTAGAGACAGACAAATTGATCTTAGCATCAATGATATTTTCTGAGATCATCTTAAGTTTTATCTGATTGATAAGATCATCTTTAGATTTGCCCTTCCCTTTGCTGCCTTTGACCATATTGTCATATTCATTATAGAAAGATTCAAATGAATCCTCGTTATTAAGAGACACGGATGAATTTTTGCTGATATCTTTTGGAGGTGCTTTTTTTTCATATTTCGGTGTTTTCGAGGACCTTTTGATAGTACCGAGTTCAAGCTGATTCAGTTTCTTAAGCCACATATTGTTATAGAGATAAAATCTTGAAGACAAATTCTGGAGAAGGAAATCAAGTTTACCTGACCTGAGGTCTTTCGATTGTATATCCCTAATAACTTTTTCAATATTGACTCTCTCTTTTTCCGGGGGGATCTTTACTTCACCTGCAAAAAATAAATTATATTCGGTTTTCAGAGCCTCAATTCTCCCCTCTGTCTTGTGGATCAGAGCTTCAAATTTTCTCTGTTTTTCCCTTATAGATTCCATTTTAATAGTTTCTAAATGTTTCTTCCTCTTTCAGCACCCGTGTAACTCCTTCTGCGAGTGATTTCATTTCATCCTCCCCGGGATATAGTTTAACGGGTGCTATAAATGATATTCTATCACTTATTAGTTTGACAAGAAACTTTGCGTTTGCCATTCCTCCGGTAATAAGGATGTGATCAACTTTTCCGTTTACTATTGTTGCCATAGCTCCTGTATCTTTTGCAATCTGGTAAGCCATCGCTTCAACTACTTCGATGGTTTTCCTGTCACCTGACATATACATTTCCTCTACTTTCATGAACTCTTTTGTATTCAAATAGGAATTCAGGCCTCCTTCACCGAAAAGGGTTTTTGAGAATGTTTTATAATCAGATTTATTATCAATGACGTATTTAATTACCTGAAGTATGGGGAGCCCTCCCGATCTGTCAGGGGAAAAGGTTCCCTCTTCACTAGAGTTAATACCGTCAAGCATCATCCCTTTTTCATGTATTGAAACAGATATCCCGGTTCCGAGATGGATCACGATCAGGTTCAGGTCGGAATATTTCACACCGGTTTCATCTGAATACCTTTTACATACGGCCTTCATATTGAGAGCATGGGAAAGCATCCTTCGCTCAAAAAGAGGGTGTCCTGAATATCTGGCAAGGGGGCAAAGTTCATCTACTGATATCGGATCGACAATATAACAGTTAATACCTGCTTTAGACGCAATACTGAAGCCGATCTGTGCTGACAAATGTGAAGCATGAAGCCCTCTTCTACCTTCGATAAGATCATTGAGCATAGAATAATTCACTATATATGTACCACTTTTCAATGGTTTCAATAGTCCGCCTCTGGCAGATATGGCTTTTAGATCTTCAATATTTATTTTTTTACTTTCAAGGAAATCCAAAATGATCTTTTCCCTGAATTGTATCTGATCATTAATATTTTCAAAGTTTTTTAATTCTTCATCAGAGTGTTTTATGGATTCGATAAAAACAGGTTTCTCCATGTCAAAAATAGCGATCTTTGTAGATGTGTTACCGGTATTGATCACAAGTATCGGGGAATTCATTCAGTTCTCCTTATTTAAGTACTTTTCAATTATAGGTCTCATTCTTTTAAGTGTATCATTTTGTAAATGATTCAGATCGGTAAGGACAGCTCCTTTAAGGGAGTTGTTGCATCGGCAATTTGATCCTGTTGAGTTAATGGCTGTAATTAATTCTTTTATAAGCTTCAGTCCGCTTGAAATATTTTTGTTTAAATTTTCAACAACCATATCAGCTGTAACATGCTCGGTCTCGGGATGCCAGCAGTCATAGTCAGTTATAAATGCCAGCGGGATAAAACACATCTCGAGCTCTTTTGCAAACTTTGCTTCGAGAGCCTGGGTCATCCCTATAACTGAGCAATCGGCTCTCCTGTAGGACTCAGATTCAGCTTTCGAAGAAAATTGGGGGCCTTCCATGTTGCAGTAAGTCCCACCGAAGTGTGTTTCAAGCCCCATCTTTTTTGCAGTATCATATGCGATCCTGGTATAGAAAGGGCAAACCGGATTTGCCATCGAAACATGTGCAACGATCCCCTTCTCAAAATATGTTTTTTCTCTTTTAAAAGTATTATCTATATACTGGTCAGGGATGAGGAGATGGGTCGGTTTAATATTTTCTTTCAGAGATCCCACAGCAGTTGATGATATAAGTTTGTTCACGCCAAGAACTTTCATTGCAAAGAGATTGGCCCTGTAGTTTACTTCAGAGGGATTAAGTTTGTGGCCTGCTCCGTGTCTTGCAAGAAATGCAACGTTTACATCTCCGATCTCTCCCGTAACGATCTTATCAGATGGTTTCCCGTATGGAGTATCAATCTCTTCAAGTTTTATGTTTTCTATAGCATCAAGTTTATAAAGTCCGCTTCCACCGATTATCCCGATCCTGTTTCCGATTGAATTCGATTTGCTCATATCCCTCCCTTTATTAATAAGTATTTTTAATGGATTGAGCAGGCAATGTCAAGGAAAATTTGTCTGGCAATTTATTCTTAGAAAGCTTCAGAAATCAGATTTCAACTTCATTGCGGTAGTTCAGACAGGACTATATCACCATAGCTGGTATTGATATTAATCTCCGAACCAATCCCTGTTCTTGAAAATGTTGTCAGATATTTTGCTTTGACTGAACTTATCTCCAGATTTGATCTGTTTTTGATGTCTCCGTATTTAGTGTTCATACTGAGGGAAGGATCAGTATTCCCTGGAATCTTCAGTGTAATATCGGAATAAGAGTTGGTTACAAATATTTTTTTGAACATAGACTTTAATGAGAGATCAAGATCTCCGTGTGAAAGGAGGACGTTCAGAGATGTTCCCTTAAGATTTTTCAATCTGACCCTGTTGTAAGAGTTTTTTATTGCAATTGATTCAGAGTCTAATCCGTCTGCAATGATCTTACAATGTCTGGAAGTTATCAACAATTCGTCTGTAGTAATATCCGATAAACTTATCATATTGTGAGAGTTCTTTATTTTAATAAGATCTGATCTTATTTCAGAGAGTCTCATTTTGGTGTGTACTCCTTCTATCTTGACTGAACTACTCTCTTTTATATCTGAAATATCCAGAGATGAATGGGAAATCCTGCAATCGATAGAAGATGATCCTGAAACATCAGCCTGGGAATATTTCAGATCAAGCTCGATCTTTCCACTTATATTACTTATTTTTGTTTTCCCGAATCGGTTTATTATACTGATATCTGATGGAATGTTCTGAATACTGATATCTCCGAATTTGCTATCAACCATTACAGATGTCCCTGAACCGTTTATACTTATATCACCGAACCTGTTCTTTACGTTGAGTGTTGTCGCTTTCGGGATAAATATTTTGAAATGGGTTCTGACCCTTGTGTAAGGGAATTCATCATCTGATGGATCAATTTCAATTATTGCCTTATCCCCTTCTTTTCTGTTTGTTATATTTACCATATTCCTGAATTGTTCAACTTTTGATTCATCTTTGTGATAGATAATCTTAACAAGCTCTACAGAGATCTTTTCGTCAATGGATGGAGATATTTCAACACTACCGGCAGGGTTGTCAAATATCAATATCTTTGCCGGGGTTTCAAAAGTAAAATCATCAATGAATTCATGAGGGTGGTTTTTGTCCCTGATCGATTTGTGATCAGAATTGCAGCTCTTTATAAAAGAGATGTCTCCGGAATCAAAATACTGGAATACAAATCCAAATATTATTAGTCCGGCTATCAGAAATAATTCTTTCTTTTTCATTTTTTCTGCATTATGTAATCTACAATGTTCCTTCCCCCGATATAGATCAGGATCAGCGGCCAGTATGTAGTTGCGATATCCCATATGTTAAGGTGTGTCCACCCCAGATTTTTTGAAAGAAAAAGGACCCCAAGTAAGATTATGAGGACCCCCCAGAAAATTGTTTCGCCTTTTTTCTTACTCATCTTCATTCTCCTTAACTACTAAGTATTCTATTACCATTTTCAGCCCTATCCCGATTATGAGAAGAGGCCACAATTTTATTATGCTTCTATAGCTAATGACATCAAGGTTTCTTAACATGAACAATACACCCAGTATTAAAATTATTACAGACCCTGTTAATGAGATCTCAGATGTAACTTCTTCAGAAGCAGGTTCACTTGTTCTATTTCTCTTCTTGACCTCATTAAAACTATCAATGATCTGGAATACATAAAAACCTGCCAGCAGAAGAGAGAATACTACTACATCTGCTGCCATCGAATGCCTGCCGTCATCTGCAGAATAAACCAGCAATACGATCAATAGAGCAAACAGGAGCATATAAGAGAATCCTTTAGTGTAATTCCCGGCATAAAAAAGTCCTGATCCCGGGAAGAGACCGGAAATTAATGCTGCAAGTCCCGGATTCTTTTTTTCCGTATAATCTTTATTTTCATCCATATTTAAACCCCCTTATTGTTTTCCTTTTTGCTTTTGCGTCTCTTTTTTTTTTATTTGCTTTCGTAATAACCTCGGTCTTTTTAAAAATGAAGAGATTATTAGATTCTTTTATTCTTCCTATAAATGCCTCGGCTTCAACGACAAAGTTTTCAACACCTGCAACAGCGGTATGAAGTGTTTTGTTGGCAGCCGGGAATATATTTGTAAAATAAAACAAGTTCAAAAAAAGAACCATTGTCCCGATACCGGCGGCGACCCACTTCAAGTATGCATAATTTCGAACAGGAGCCTGTTCTTCATCAGATTCACCAATGAGATAAAGCCGGTTCTTCAGAAAAAAAGGTACATCTCTGTTCAACTCCGGAAGAATGGCTTTTATATGATCGACTTCTTCAGTGATCGCTTCACAATCACTGCATAGTTTCATATGATCAGTAAATGTTTTTTTTTCATCAGGGCTGAGAGAATTGTCCTGATATGCGGATAAAAGTTCTTCAAATTTATTACAATTCATTTTGTTCACCTATCCTCATACAGCTTTGCAAGTTGGATCCTTGCTCTGTTAATCTTTGATTTGACGGTACCTAACGGGATGTTCAATGAGTCTGCTATTTCCTTATAAGAGTGATTCTGAATATCCCTCAGGATCAATAGAGACCTCACTTCGGGTTTCAGCTTAAGTATTTTTTCCCTTAGCTTGTTAAGATCACCACTCTTTATAAGGTTATCTTCAGGAGAGTTTTCATCCCTTACCAGATTATCTTCAAGATCGATCCTGAAATTATTTTTTTTGTTTTTTCTCCAATAATCAATACAATGATTTTTTGAGATCCTGATTATCCATGAAGATATATTGAAGCTCTCATCGAATTTATCTATGTTCTTATAGATTTTAATAAATATATCCTGAGTGAGGTCGTTGGCATCATCGCTGCAGCCGCAGAAATTAAATGCCAGATTGTAAACTGTTCTTGAATATTTATCTATTAACATATTCCAACCTCTCTTGTCTCCTTCTTTGATATATTTAATTAACACTCTATTTTCCATTCCGCAATTATTAAACGGCTCCCGGGAATAAAAGTTCCATTAATAATTTATCATAGTCAGGTCTTAATGTTAATGAAAAGCCATATGGATATTGTAGAAAATAGTATTATAGGCGCGAATGCAGAAATGAAAGGCGAGAGAATACCCGATGACCCCATCGCACTGGATATACCGAATGTACCCCAGAATATCATTGAGATCCCAACGGCTATTCCAATTCCGTAAAGAGTTCCCCGTTTCCCCATCATAAATGAGAATGGGATCGCTATCAGCACCATGATAAGGCTTGAAAACGGAAATGAATACTTATAATACAATTTTGCTTCATATCTACTGGCGTCGGATCTGTTGTTTTTCAGATATGCGATATATTCTTTAAGCTGGGAAATGTTCATGTGCTGGGGGAAAGATATTTTTTTAAGGAAAAGGCTCTTTCCTCCCGGGATATTCAGTCTTTCAGATACAAATTCACTATATTCTTCGGGAATATTACCCTTGAATTTTCTGGTGAATCCGTCTTTGAGTATCAAAGTATCCTGATTGGCCCATAATGCAAATTTTGAAGTAAATCTTAATTTCATGTCAAAATTTTCATCAAATTGAATAGCCGTGAAGTTTCTGTAACGGCCCTTGTTTTTTTCAATAAAATCATAAAAATAGAGAAAATTATTTTTTCCTGACACCCAGAATTTGTCGAATTCAAGTTCAGTATTTGTTTTTCGTTTATATATAGTATCCAGAGTCTTCATTGCTTTTTTATTTGCATCCGGAGTTATTTTCTCCTGAATCATGAAATAACCGATAGAGAGGAGTATTCCTACGAAAATGGCCGGGATGGCAATCCTGTAGAGGCTGATCCCGCTAACTTGGACTGCAGTGATCTCGTTATTCTTGCTCATCAGAGAAAATGTAAGAAGAACAGATGTCAGAATTGAGACAGGAAGAACAAAGCTGATCATTTCCGGAGTATTAAAATAAACATATCTGAAAACATGGTAGAAAGGGACATTGTTCTCGATGACGCTGTCAATCAATTCCACAATCCTGACGATGTAGAATACCAGCATCAAAGACAAGAATATAAGAATAAGCATAGAGATCATCTTTTTCATAATATAAAAATCTGTCCGTTTAAAGATTCTTAACCTCGAGGTGTTTCCTGTGGAAGAACCTTTCTCCCTGCCTATTATTTGTGCTAATCTTCTGAAAGGGGTAAATATTTTCTCCCAGTTCAGAGATTTTTCCTTTGAACTGTATAAGTAGAAAATGATCCCGGAAACAAGAAGAAAAAGATTGGGTGCCCACATGCCGAGCAAAGGGGAGACTATATTTTTAACGATTAGGTTCTGAAATGTAGTGATAGTAGTATAGTAAATGAATATTATCCCGAGGGAAATAATAAACCCGCTGACCTTCCCGCCTTTCTTTGTAGATATACCCAGAGATAAAGCGAGGAACCCTAAGGCAAGGCAGGCAAAGGGGAGAGCAAACTTTCTGTGGTATTCTCGTGCAAGAAAAATATTGTCGGGATATTCCTTCATTTTTTTAATAAGATCTGGAAATATCAAATGTTTACTCTGCCGGGACTGTTTAAGGTTCATTAGTTCCGGGATCTCTTCGGATGAGTTGATGTGAGAAGTAGTAAAATAGTTCTTCCCGGGGCTTTTCTTTTCAAAACTGTGCAGGGTTGCATTTTTCAATGCGAAGTAACTCTTTCTTTTATCCTTGTCCTGGATAATCCGCCCTCTCTCTGCGAGGATGATATTGTCCCTTTTACGGTCTCTTCTCGAATATAAAAAAACGCCCTTCCATTCATTTGTCCTATTGTCAATATCATTAAAGTAAAGAACGTATGTAGGGAATTCTCTGTTGAATGTTCTTGGTTTGATATTGGACATAGCCCTGGATAGCATTATCTTTGTTTTCAATTTCTGGAATTGATAATTGCTCTCGGGTGCAATGTACATAATAAGAATTGATGAAACTATCCAGGTGATAACAGAGAACATGATGATAGGCTTGAGGATCCTGAAATTACTTACACCCATTGTGCGAAGAGCGACTATTTCCGAATCAGTGCTCATCCTGCTCATTCCGGCCAGAACGCCCATGAGAGTGGCCATCGGGATTGTAAATGCAAGCAGGTCAGGAAGAAGAAAAACAAGTATTTTTAATATTGTAAATGTAGTTGCACCCTTCGAAATAAAGGTGTTTGAAAGGATGAATATCATGTTGATCAACAGGGTGAAAGTATATATTGCAAGCCCTACCCCGAAAGGAGCTGTGATTTCTTTAAGGATGTACTTGTCGAAGGTTTTCAACATGGATCAATGATATCACAGACCAGTGGACAATCCAATAAATCAGGACTTGATTTTGAGCTCAAAATCCTTTATCTTTTGTATCTGAACCGGAGGAATAATGAAAAGATCAAAACTTCTGATACTTGTTATATTGATATTCGGTATGTTTCCTGTTTCCAATGAGGGAAGTATGGTTTCAGAGAAAGTCCCGGTTATTGTTATGTGCCGCCCGACTATAGATCAGATCAGAAATATTGTTGTAATGAAAGGTGCAGGCCTGCTTGGAGACGGGGAAATAAACCTCATTTGTGTGTATCATGAAAAAGAACTTACTGATTATGCTCTTTCCCGGAAGTATGTTGCAGATAGACAGTTGCGATGGGTCTCTTTTGCAGAATTGAAGGGGAGGGTAACAAGAGATGATTTTTTCAGGGAAAACATCTGGACATCTCAGTTCAGAGAAATATTTGAGGTTTCGGATGGGATAATTTTCACTGGAGGAATGGACATCCCGCCTGGAATCTATGGAGAGAAAAATTCTCTCCTGACAGAGGCAACAACACCATATCGTACCAGGTATGAGTCATCATTCCTTTTTCATCTGATAGGAGGAAGTCAGAATATTACTTTCAAACCCTTCCTTGAGGGGAGGCTTGATTATCCTGTCCTTGGAATATGCCTGGGGGCACAGACCATGAACGTTGCTGCAGGAGGATCTCTTATTCAGGACATTCCATCTGAAGTGTATGGACTTAAGTCTGTTGAGCAGGTTTTAAAAAAGGGTAGAGAACAAATTCATAGTTCCAGGTATATAAAAGCTTTGTTCCCCGGAGAATCAAAGGATATTGCTCCTGCTTTTCATGGGATAGTGGTTACCCGGAAATCCATCCTGTTAAAGAAGATTGTGGGGGATCTGAAAGGATCTCCAATGGTATTATCCTCTCATCACCAATCTGTAAAAAAAACAGGAAAAGATCTTTTTGTAGCAGCAACTTCAACAGACGGGAAAATAATTGAATCAATCGAACACAAAAAATTTAAAAATGTGCTTGGGGTCCAGTTTCACCCGGAATACAGATATCTTCATACAGGGTTGAAATTTTTCACGAATAATCCTGAAGGAGGAAACTTTTTTTCTCTTAAAAATTTCTTGATTAAAAGCCCCCCTTCCATCCTTTTTCATAAAAATTTGTGGAGTTGGTTTGCTGCAGAAATTCAGCATTGACGTGCAAAAGTTTGATTTTTCACTCAAAATTACTTATAATACCCCGTGACCTAAAATGAAGAGGCAAATAAATGGCAGAAGATTTATTAAAGAGTATAGAACAGTTAAGCAGGGAGAGGGGTATATCTCCCGAAATTTTCTATTCTGCCATTGAAGAAGCCCTTCTCACAGTAGCCGACAAGTACTTTGATCATAAAGCCGAGGTCAAAGTTGAAATCAATAGGGAAAAAGGGACAATAAATGCCTATACTGAAAAACTTGTCATAAACGATAATCCTCAGGATGCTTCTGAGATATCCTGGAAAGATGCGCTCAAACACGATTCTAAAGCAAAACTTGGTGACGAGATAAAAATATTTCTTCCAGGTGAAACCCTTGGAAGAGTTGCAGCTCAGACAGCCAGAAATATTATCATGGATAAGGTTCAGAAAGCTGAACAACAGACTATTTATTCAAAATATGTTCAATTGACAGATACACTTATTTCCGGTGAGGTTCGTAGAATTGAGAATAGAGGTGTTATTGCTGCTCTTGAGATCGGAGAAGCAATAATTCCGGAGAAAGAGCTTTCCCCTAAAGATGAATTTAAAAAAGGGGATATAATCAGATTTTATGTGAAACGTGTTTTTCCGGAAGGGAGAGGGCCTCTTGTCCTCGGATCAAGATATCTTAATAATTTTGTTGAAAAACTTATAGAGAAAGAGGTTCCTGAAGTTGCAGAGGGAATCGTAAAAGTATTTTCGGTTTCACGGGAACCCGGTATCAAGACCAAGGTTGCGGTATATTCAACCGATAAAAGTATTGATCCGGTCGGTGCTGTTGTGGGAATGAACGGGAATAGGGTCCTTTCTATCACGAAAGAGCTTCAGGGAGAGAGGATAGATGTTATAGCCTGGAATGAGTCTCCGGAACGGTTCATATCATCTGCTTTAACTCCGGCTGACGTTACCATGGTTTCCATAGTGAATGAGCCGGCAAGAATGGCTGAAGCAACAGTGACAGACAGCACACTTTCTGCGGCAATAGGGAAAAAGGGTATAAATATTAAACTGGCTTCAAAACTTACCAAATGGAACATTCAGTTAACCAACAGAATGGAACTCCGTTCAAAAGTGGACCAGAAAAAATTGTAGGAGGATTATATGCAGAACATCAAATTACATGAGGCGACAAAACAATTTAATATAACAAATAAACTTGCGATGTTCTTCCTTGAGAAGCACGATGTACCGGTTAAATCTCATTCATCGGCAATATCGATGGAGCAACTTGAATTATTAAGGAGTTTTTCACAGGATCCCGCGAAAATTAAAGATATTACAAAAGAATATGAGAAATTTTTGAAGGCAAAGAAGAAGAAACCTGTAAAGGAAGCTGAAACGGTTAAAACAGAAGAAAAGCCCGAAAAAGAGCCGGAAAAAATAGAGATAGAGGAAAAGATAGAAACACCTCCTGTTGTAATAGAGAAAGTTGTTGAAGTGAAAAAAGAACCTGAGCCTGTAAAAGTTGTAGAACCTGAACCGGTAAAGGTTGTTAAGCCTGTTCCGGAAAAACCTGTAAAAAAGATAGAAGAAAAAATAGTGGAACCGGTCAAAAAGGTTATCCCTCAGAAAAAACCGGCCCCGCCAATACAAAGGCCGGGGAAAAAACTTCCGGAAAGAAGGACCACTATGGCCGACGTGAGAAAGAGACGTAATTTCAGGCATGGAAGACATGATCACAGAGGGAGAGGTGAAAAGAGGGTGCCGGAAGTAAGTACTGTTCCTAAGAAAGAAGCTGATCTTTCATCTGTACCTGAAATGATCCAGACATCGGATTTCATTACTCTCAAGGAGCTCGGAGAGAAACTTAACATAAAGCTGAAATTCATTGAAGATAAGATGAGAGATTTGGGCGTGGAATTTCATCTGAACCAGTTCCTTAATGAGGAGGAGATCAGAAGTATCTGCTCTGAGTTCAATGTAAATGTAAATATAGTAGGTTATGAAGAGGAAGTGTTTTCCAGTTTGCTTGAAAGGAAAAATCCTGAAAATTCACCAAGGCCGCCTGTTGTTACAGTTATGGGGCATGTAGATCATGGTAAGACAACTTTGCTTGATACCTTAAGAAAAACCAGAGTAGTCGAGCGTGAGGCCGGCGGTATAACTCAGAAGATCGGTGCATATAAACTAAAGACAAATAAGGGTGATATTGTTTTTATTGACACACCCGGTCATGAAGCTTTTACAAATCTGCGTGCAAGAGGCGCGAAGGTTACCGATATTGTAGTGTTGGTTGTTGCAGCTAATGACGGGGTCAAGCCCCAGACGATAGAAGCGATTAACCATGCAAAAGCAGCTGGAGTACCTCTGATTATTGCAATTAATAAGATCGATCTTGACGGAGCAGATTCCAACAAGGTCAAACAGGAACTGACTACTCACAATGTTGTTGTAGAGGACTGGGGCGGAGATGTGGTTTCGGTTGATATATCAGCAAAAAATAATACAAATCTGGATTCTTTTCTTGAGATGGTCTCTCTTGTAGCGGATATGCTGGAGCTCAAGTCATATAAGGATGTTCCGGGATGGGGGACTGTTATTGAGGCACGTCTTGATCCGAAACTTGGCCCTGTCGGTACTGTCCTGGTCCAGGAGGGGCAGATAAAGAGGGGAGACTTTTTTATCTCGGGTAACTCAACAGGAAAGATCAGATCGCTTTTCGATGATGCGGGTAAAACTCTGAATGAGGCTGTAAGTCCGGCCCCGGTAGAGGTGATGGGGTTTGAAGTTGTTCCTGAATCCGGTGAAAGATTCCAGGTAGTAGAGGATATTTCGAAAGCTAAAAAGGTAATTGAACTAAGAAAGCAATTTGTCAAGGAGACAAAAAGGGACGAAGTTGAAGCTGACAAGAAACTAAGTCTCCAAAATCTTTTTCAGAAGATGGATGAGAAGCTGATCAAAGAATTCCCGATCGTACTGAAAACTGATAACTTCGGCTCAGGTGAAATACTTGTTGATATCCTGATGAAGATGGGAGTTAAGGAACTTAAAGTTAATGTTGTACATAAAAGTATAGGAAATATTACTGACAGTGATGTCTTGCTTGCGGCAACATCAGGAGCTGTGATTCTCGGGTTTAATGTAAAAGCACCTCAGAAAGTACTTGTTTCTGCTAAAAGAGAGGGTGTTGAGATCAAACTTTATAGTGTGATTTATCATCTGATGGAGGAATTTGAAAAGGCCATTAAGGGTGAGATAGATCCTGTTTATATTGAGTCTCAGATAGGGAAAATTGAAGTTCTGCAAAAATTTAAGATCTCAAAACTCGGCAATATTGCCGGATGTATCGTAAGGGAAGGAAAGATCACTAATAAATCACTTCTTAAGGTTATGCGAGGAGATGATCTGGTATTTGAAGGTGAGATCGAAACTTTAAAAAGAGTCAAAGATGAGGTTAAAGAGGTAAATGCCGGAACTGAATGCGGAATTAAGTTGAAAAATTTCAATAGCATAGAAATTGGTGATATTATTGAAGTTTATGAACTGAAACAACAGTGATTATAGGTCTTATGAGAATAACTCTTCTTGCAAAAAGTGTACACAGTCTGAAGGAAAAAAGACGGATAGTGTCCAGTATCAAGGAGAAACTAAAAAATAAATTCAATATCTCCATCATTGAGAGTAATTATCAGGATATGTGGCAAAAAATAGAAATATCAATTGCATTGTTGTCCGGTTCAAAAGAGATTGTCGGCAAAGTTTTTCGTCAGTGTGAAGATCATATATTTGATAATTATCCTGTCGAGATCCTGAATGTTGAAATAGAGTATTTATAATGTCATTTCGAGTTGAAAAAATTTCAAGTACTTTAAAAAATGCAATCGGGGGAATTTTGCTGAATAAGATGGCTGACCCCGACCTCCGTTCAACTTCTGTATCCAATGTTTTCCTCAGCGGAGATCTGAAAATTGCAAAGATATACGTTTCCTCTTTCGAATCTGATCCGGATACCGTAATTAAGAAGCTTAAAAATGCCAGAGGATATATAAGAAAAGAGTTATCGAGATCTGTTTATCTCAAATTTCTACCGGACCTGCAATTCTTTTATGATTCCGCTTTTGAGTTTGATCAGAAAATAATTGATGAACCCGGAGTTGATGATCAATGAAGAGTAAAATAGCGAAAAAGATCCTTAATGCAAATAATATTGCTATAAGTTCACATATCCGCCCTGATGCAGATTGTATCGGAAGCGGGATTGCCCTCTGCCTGATGCTTGAGCAGCTTGGGAAAAATGTCAGTTTCAGAAATAGTGACAGAGCTTCTTTCCCGATCACAGAATTCCCGGGGTTTGACAGGGTGGAATATAAGCAAATTTATCCGGACAAATTCGATCTCGTAATTTTACTGGAGGGGGGAAGTGAGGATCGGCATGAGCAAAAGAATCTTTCAAAATATTTTACTATAAACATTGATCACCACGTTACCAGTTCAACCATCTCAGATATGAATTGGATAGATCCTGAAGCGTCTGCGGTCGGAGAGTTAATATTTGATCTCGGAAAGGAATTGAATATTGATTTCACAAAAGAAATAGGTTTTAACCTGTATGCAGCAATAGCTTCAGATACCGGTTCTTTTAAATATTCGAACACATCATACCGGGCATTGAAGACAGCATCAGACATAGTTAAAAGATCGGAAATCGAACCTTATTTAGTAAGTGATCTCATTTTTAATTCTAATCCGGCCGAGAAGGTTGTACTGATCAGAAAGATACTTTCAACTCTCGAATTTTATCACAATGGAGAAATGGCCTTTATATTCTGCAGAGCAGATTTCATAGACTCAGGGAAGATAGATGACTATGAAACAGAGGATATTATTTCCATAGTCAGATCGGTTCTTGGAGTAAAAGTAGTATTGTTTCTTAAGGAGATCGATGATGATCTTTTCAGAGCATCGATAAGATCGAAAGGTGATTTCAGCGCTTCGGCAATTGCAGCACATTTTAACGGGGGAGGCCATGGCCATGCTGCCGGATTCTTTTTCACTGGAAATTTTGAGGATGCTAAAAAAGAGATCACAAATGTTATTCTTGATCAATTAAAATCGTAAAAAGATAATTCAGGAAAAATGATAAACGGAATTATACTGATCAGAAAGGAGAAGGGGTTCACTTCTCATGATGTTGTAAAGAGAGTAAAAACAATTCTCGGCGTAAAAAAGGCCGGGCATTTCGGAACTCTCGATCCACTGGCGGAAGGGTTACTCCTGGTGGGGGTTGGAAATGTAACCAAATTCTTTGATTTTTTTGTTGGAAGAAACAAGACCTATTCGGGAATAATAAAATTCGGTTATTCAACCACGACCTATGATGGCGAGGGAGAACAGGTAGGTGAGAAGAAAGATATAGACCTGAACAAAATAGATCTGGGAGAACTTTTATCAGGATTCAGGGGGCGATTTCTCCAATACCCTCCCAAATATTCAGCCAAAAAATATAAAGGTATACCTCTTTATAAATATGCGAGAAAAAATCTTGAAGTAAAAATAGAGCCTGTAGAAGTAGAGATTTTTTCACTTGAAACAAAGATACTTGCAAATGATATGCTTAGATTCCGCACTGTCACTTCTTCAGGAACTTACCTTCGGTCTCTGGCACATGATATTGGGGCTAAAGCCGGAACAGGCGCTTTTTTGCAGGAACTTATAAGGGAGACTGTAGGTGAGTTTGATCTTAAAGATGCAATAACGCTTCAGGAGCTTGAATTGCAATCAGGAAAGGAGAATGATCTTCAGAAGGGGGTGATTCCCATTGAGATGCTTCTTGAGGAATTCCCCAGAATAATTGTTTCACAGAACGGAAGTGAGATGGTTAAGAATGGCGCGATGCTGTCACTTAAAGATATTATCGAAGTTTCATCCGGAGAAGATTCGGAAAATTACAGAATATTTGATTATGACGGAAATCTTCTTGCATTTGCCAGGAAGGATTCGGTACTTCACAAGTTTAAGCCTTTTTTAGTTTTTAATAATAAATAGTAACGGAAAACGCACTCTCGTTATCCTCGAATTTAAAATCATTGATCCCGATATAAAGTCTACCCTTTTTCTTACTTTTGAAAGGTGCTTTGTTATCCCCTACATAAAACGGGTTCCCATTCTCACCGATTTTTGCGATCACAGCTCCTGTCGGCTGAGTGGGCATCTGTTTTTTTCTGTTCCATTTTACGTTCAGTTCTCCGTAGTGGAGAACCTTAAGATCTTTTTCTATCATTATCGATCCGGTAATTGAGAAGAGGATATCCTGGTTCTCTTTCAAATTAATTCCTGTATCCTTCCAGCTCTTCCCGGCGGGCAGGGTGATCCTGATCACCCTTTTACCTCTTCGCAGCTTTCTGTATTTCTGTTCAAGTTCGTAAGATGTTTCAGCCCCTTCCTGCTTTGGATTGAAGACTATTTTATGCACCTTGAATATGGGGAATCTTTTTGTGTCTGAAACCTTTCCGAACTTATAAACATTAAAGTATATGGTCTCAAACCTGAAAGCTACAAATTTTCCTTCATAGACCTGATTGTCTATTGTATAAAGGATGTCGGCAGCTAAAGTATTAACAAAAAATATTACTGAAAGGAATAGAAAGAAGAGTTTAAATTTCATTGTATTTTTTTACCTGTAACGTATTCCCCTTTATAAACTATTTTTGTGTAACTTTCAATGGATATCCTCTTCTTTAGAGATATAAGTACAGGTTCTTCCAATGTTTTTATCTTTAAAGAATCACCTACAATTCCCAGGTCATGCAAAACTGCAAACACTGCTGTACTGCCGGTTGAAGAAAATGGAGTAAGACCTGCACCTCTCTCGTAAAAGAGGGTTTCTATAACAGGAATATCCTTCGGGCTGGTTTTATCTATGGGGAAGACAAATTCAACATTAGTCCTGTGGGGGAAGATATTTCCGGATTCAAGAATCCTGCCTGACATTTTCAGTTTTGCTATATCTTCCGGATATTCCTTCAGAATTACAACTACATGAGGATTGCCTGTTGAGACAGGAAAGAAATTTATCCCTTTGTATTCATACTCCTTCCTGCCTGGGGTGAGAAACGGAAAGAATCTTTTTTCATTAAAATCGGGTAGTCCCATATCTACTTCCTGCCGGAAACCATTTCCCTCTTTATCTATGAGTCGGATAATTCTGGTTCCTGCCAGGGTCCGTAGTTTTATCGGGTTTCTATTCTCCTTCATCGAGAATAGTGTTGCGGAGAGTCCCGCCATACCGTTTCCTGAAATTTCGGCTTCGCTGCCGTCACTATTGAAGATCGAAAAATTGAATACATCATCTTCCGGTAAAAAGAAGATCACACCATCGGCACCCGGCCCCTCAATTTTGTCACATATTTCTGTTGCAAACTTCCCTTCATCCTTGCCAAGTTTATTAAATTCAACCAGGTCAACGATAATAAAATTATTGCCCGAGGTTGAAGTTTTATGAAATATCATTTGGGAAGTATGAACTTCAGATAGGACTCCTGGCCGAATCTGTTAATGTATAAAAATACATATGATCCCGGCTCCTTTGTTGAGAGTATATTTCGGAACTGGTCTACCGATGTTATTTCAGTTCTGTTCACACCAAGGATCACATCGTATGGTTTGATACCGTTCTTTGAGGCTATTCCTGAAGCTTTCTGCACAACAACACCTTTGGTTGTCCTGAGTTCCAGTTCTCTAGCAAGAGATCTGCTATTGTCTACAAGTATCATTCCGAGATCGATGGTCCTGCCATCCTCTCCGGATGATTTGAACTTCATCGTATCAGGGGCTTCTCCGATCTTTACACTTACATTGAGAAGTTTTTCACCTCTGTAGAGAGCAAGTTTTATTATGTCTCCCGGATTCAGGTTTGCAATTTTAAGGCTCAGGTCGCTTCCGCTTTTGATCCTGTCTCCATTAAGTTTTATGATAAAATCGTTCCTTTTTAATCCTGCTTTCTGTGCAGGAGAGTTATTCTCCACATTCTGAATAAGGAGCCCTACCATCGGGTAATCAAATTGTTTTGCCTCATCTTTACTTAATTGTTTGATACTGATTCCCAGCCATCCTCTGACAACTCTACCTTTTGTTTTAATATCACCTATTACTTTTTTCGCCATGTTGGATGAGATAGCAAATCCGATACCGACACTACCGCCTGTGGGGGCGATAATCACTGAATTTATACCTACGACTTTTCCATCCATATTTATCAAAGGCCCGCCTGAATTGCCTCTGTTTATTGCGGCATCGGTTTGAAGATAATCTTCATAAGTGGTGGCACCGATCCTCCTTTCCTTTGCGGATATGATCCCTGCTGTTACAGTAAGGTCCTGACCGAAAGGGTTGCCTATCGCGAGGACCCACTCGCCGATTTCCACTGCATCGGAATCACCCAGAGTTATAAAAGGATGATCTTTCCCTTTTATTTTTAAAAGTGCAAGATCTGTTTTAGGATCAGTACCGATGATCTTTGCTATATATTTCTTTTCATCAAATGTTGTTATGGTTACTTTGATTGCACCTTTAACAACATGATTATTGGTTACTATATAGCCATCATTAGAGATCAGGAACCCGGATCCGATACCTGATACTTTTTCACTTCTTCCGGGAGAGTTAAAAAATCTGTCAAAGAAATCGTCTCCGAAAGCTGAACGTCTCCTCTCTCTTATCGCCTCAGAAGTCACTTTGACAACGGCAGGCTTAACTTTCTTTACCAGCGGGGCAAAGTTAAGTCCTACTGATTTTACTACCTCTGCATATGCTTCAGTCTGCTTTATTTTGGGGGCTTCAGTAGAATTCTTCTGTATGAAGCCGAATGTTAATGCAAAAAATATTGCTCCGGCCAGGAAACTGGCACCAGCGACAAATCCGATCTTTTTCATTTTCTTCCTCCTAAAGTGTATATTAAAATTATGACGTTAATATTTCATTATTAGTTTCATAAATGTGAATTATATAGAATATTTCAGGATGATTCAAATCCTCTCCCCCCGGTTAAGAGGGGAGAGTTTTATTGAATTATTGTTTGACTAAAAATCGCTCTATAAAAAAGCACGAGCACTACCAAAAGCGATAGTTCCCACGATGAAAGAGATCAGGAATGCTATTACTATGTAAACTATTATAACAACAGCAAAATATGGGGTTGCTTTGTCGCCTTGTGGAGATTTTACATCTTTTATCCCGAGGTAAAGGAGATAGAGGGAGTAGAATCCGGCTATCATCGCAAGCATACCGAGTGCAGGTATAATATGGAAAATACCCGCGACCCAGGATGGGGTTGAAGAATATACAGCTATTTTTGTTGAATCAACTATATCTTTCTTAGCACCGAAATTCGGAGCTAGAAAGTCGATAACCATTGCAAGTATATAAACGCCCACCAGTGAGAAAATATACATCAGGATCGCCCATGTAAATGATCTCATGAAAGGTATTCTTATTGTTATTCCCATGAACGATCTTCCAACGATCATCCATCCAACCAACCCGGCAATTGCAGGGATTGCTGCAAGAATGATGGCGTAGTTGGTGAAGAGGCCCACTACTGTAGATTGCTCACCCTTGATCTTTTTCCATTCATCGACAGGCTTTGTGATTATCCCGATCACCCGTTGAATAATTAAATTAAAGTCCATTATTTTCCTCCATTTTTTAACTTGTTATAGCACCACAAAAATAAAAAAGCAATATGCTATGGTTCTCAGAAGTCAGGAAAAAATCAAATCCGAAATCCGAATATCGAAATCCGAAACAATATCAAATTTTCAAAATCTAAATGTTCGAAACAAAAATAATAAAGAATCTTTTGTTTTGAATTTTGAGCATTCCTATTTTGAATTTGTTTCGAGCTTCGGGTTTCGTGCTTCGAATTTTAATTTATTTCTTATTTATGGTTCCTGATTTTTTATCTAAAAGAATACCAGTGTTACGATAATAAAAGCCGGGACAAGGAATATCAGAGAGTACTTCACCATATATCCAAAGAAACTTGGCATTTGAATATCATTCTCTTCAGCGATCGATTTCACCATGAAATTCGGTGCATTACCGATATATGTCATCGCGCCCATGAAAACGGCTCCGGCAGAGATCGCTTTGAGATAAAGGGCTTTTTGTGACATTAATTTAACAACCGCAACAGATTCCGGTTGACCGGGAAAGAATTGTCCTAAGGCGGTGTTAAAGAATGTCAGATATGTAGGTGCGTTATCAAGGAAACTGGAAAGGCCTCCTGTGACCCAGAAATATTGCCACGGTTCTTTAACTGCAGCAACAATAAAACCGAGAGGCCCGGAAGAGCCGGACTTCAGCATTGCAAGGGCGGGAATAATTGTCATAAAAATTCCTGCGAACAGGATAGCGACTTCCTGGATCGGGAACCATGTGAAATTATTCTCTTTTCGTAACGCTTTTTTCGTGAATATAAGTGAAAGGACCCCCATCAAAACCAGGAAGAAATCCCTGGCCAGATTTTGATATGCAACATGAACCCCGAATATTGTTGTTTCTCCCAGTTTCACACTACCTGAGAACAGGACACCAATGATGATTCCAAGAAGGAATATAAAATTGAGTGTTCCGACTAGTCTGATAGGTTCTCTTTTTATATCTTTCTCAACTACATTTTCTGAAGAGACCTCTTCCTTTTTATAATAAAAGGTGTCAAGCAGAAAGAAAGCTCCAAGAAGGATCACAGATACAAATGCCATATGCGGAACCAGTTTTAATGTCCAGAAAAAGCTGACGCCATGAAGGAATCCGAGAAATAGAGGAGGGTCTCCGAGTGGTGTAAGAGATCCGCCGATGTTGGCAACAAGGAATATGAAAAAGACAACAATATGAACCTTGTTTTTCCTGTGTGCGTTTGCTCTTATGATAGGCCGTATCAACAGCATTGCAGATCCGGTTGTTCCGATCCATGAAGAGAGGAGCGTTCCGATCAGGAGTATGACAAGGTTTGAAAGAGGGGTACCTTTAATCGAGCCCTTCAGCAATATCCCTCCAGACACTGTGTACAAGGCCCAGAGAAGTATTATGAATGGGATGTAGTCTATCAGGTAAATATGGGATATCTCGTAGAATGCTGCAGATTTATAGAAGATCAGGAATGGAAGAGAGAATGCTATTGCCCAGAAAAAAGAAATTTTACCGAAATTGTGGTGCCAGAACTTCGGTGCAAGAAGAGGAAACAATGCAATGGATAAAAGAATACCTACGAAAGGGACGGCAGACCAGATGGGGAGTTCTTTTCCAATATCACCATGACCTGAATGGCCGTGGCTGTCGCCATGTTCCGTCTGAACGATCTCTCCATGTTCAGTGGTTGTGGTCTCTCCTTCATGATGTTCCTGCGGAATCAGAAAGAAACCACCTGCGATAAAAAGTATGAAAAATAGAATTGCTGCTTTTTTCAACATACCATTCTCCTTTTTATTAACAACTTAGAGGATAAAAAAGTATATTTAATAGGATTTTCCGGATTTTGTCAAGTGATTCCGGTCTCTCTATTGTGTCTTGTTGACTATTTTAATCATGGTTGATAGTATTTTTTTTTATGGAGGGAAAATTGAAAAGTGATATAGCAATTGCCAGGAGTGCTGATCTGAAAAATATTGAAGATATAAGGAAAGAGTTACAGATCAAGGAGAATGAGTTCTGGCCGTACGGCCGGTTTAAAGGAAAAGTATCCCTCCGGGCAATTAAAAGGCTGGAGAATAAGAAAGATGGAAAATTGATAGTGGTTACAGCTATTACTCCGACAAAATTCGGTGAAGGTAAGACCACAACTTCGGTTGGTTTGACAATGGGGATCAACAGGATAGGGAAGAGGTCGATAGTAACTCTTCGTGAACCATCGCTGGGCCCGGTGTTCGGAGTGAAAGGCGGAGCTGCCGGGGGCGGATATTCACAGGTCCTTCCTATGGTGGATATAAACCTTCACTTCACAGGCGACATTCATGCTATCACTACTGCTCATAATCTACTCTCGGCTGTACTGGACAATCACATTCACTATTCGAACAGCAAGAAGCTTGATACCAGAAAGATACTCTGGCAGAGGGCAATGGATATGAATGACAGAAGTCTGAGGAACATAGTTGTAGGACTTGGCGGAAAGGGGCAGGGGTATCCGCGTGAGAATGGCTTTATAATTTCCGCTGCAAGTGAGATCATGGCTATCCTTACTCTGGCAAGAGATATCGATGATCTTAAAGAAAGACTCGGAAATATACTGGTCGGATTTACCCGGGATGATGAACCGGTTTATGCAAAAGATTTTAAAGTATGCGGGGCAATGGCAACGGTTTTGAGGGAAGCGATCAAGCCCAATCTTGTCCAGACCATTGAGAATACTCCGGCCTTTGTTCATAGTGGCCCGTTTGCAAATATTTCTTTTGGAACCAATAGCGTCCTGTCGACAAAGCTTGCACTGAAACTCAGTGATTATGTAGTTACAGAGTGTGGATTCGGGTCAGATTTGGGATTTGAGAAATATGTTGATATGGTCACCCGTTTTGCAGGATATAAGATTCATGCAGTTGTCCTGGTCGCAACGGTCAGGGCTTTAAGGCATCAGGGTGGAGGAGACGGGATGAGTTCGCTCAAGAAGGGCCTGCCCAACCTTGGTAAACATATTGAGAATATAAAAAAGATGGGATTTGCTCCCATTGTTGCGATCAATGCTTTTCCTGATGATGAAGATGAGGAACTTACAGTAATTGAAAATTATGTAAAAGAAAACGGTACTGAAGTTGCTCGAAGCAATGTTTTTCTGGAAGGTGGGAAAGGGGCAATAGGACTTGCTGAAAAAGTCACCACTATGGCAGATTCATCTGACGGAAATTTCAAGAGGATCTATTCACTGGATGATCCGCCTGAAGTAAAGATCGAAAAGATCGCCAGGGATGTTTATGGTGCAGATGGAGTAATATTTTCCTGGGATGCGAAAAGGAAACTGAAACTGATAAAAAAACTGGGCCTGGAAAAATATCCGGTATGTATCGCAAAGACACCGCTATCATTTTCTGATAACAAGAAAAAACTCAATGTCCCGACAGGATGGAGACTTAACATTAATAATATAAATATTGCGACAGGAGCCGGATATCTGATACCTATTTCAGGTGATGTAATGCTCATGCCGGGCTTGCCCAGAGTTCCCTCTGCAGAAGGGATCGACATCGACAACAGTGGTCATGAAATCACCGGCCTTTCGTGATAGTAACTAAGTAATCTGAAGAGGATATTTGTGTTTACACAATTACACCTAATACAAACCTAAAGATAATTCTAAGTAAATCATTTTGCCCAAGATGGAATGTTTTGTATTTGATAACCAACCAGACTAAAACCTTCTGATTCGAGATCCTCGAATATCCACAACTGATCTTTGTAAAATGTAAGAGGAAGATATGATAGCTTAGCGAGGTGAAGGCTTTTGGGCATAGGAAAATCAATTACTCCTTTTAAAGTACCACTTTTATCATAAACATCTACTTTTACTACATTTTGTTCGTTAAAAGTTGATGTAAATAGCCAAATTTTTCCATTATCGACACGGATCTTTAAAATATCATCTAGAGTGTTTCTGGCATACTTTTTTTGAACTTTATAGGTGAAAGGATGAGTAAACTTTCTCCATTCTTTTCTGATATTTATTTTAGGATAATCCTTTTTTATCAAAATATTTATCTCTTTATGAAATAAATCAAGTTTATACAATTGATATAATCCAGTACTTGCTACATAATATAAATTATTATCTTCTGTTCCATATTGAATGAAACTCAAATTCATGACTGTTCTTTTTCCTAAATAATATTTCTTTGAAATCCAGGGGATTTGATACCCCAGAAACTTCCCCTCTTCATTAATGGTAAATAGTTTGACTTTAGTATCTAATATTATTGTCCCTCTTTGAGTATTTTCGTATTCTTCCTCAGTAAAATAATATTTATTCCCACTATAAGAAAAAAATTTTGATTTATAGATATTTTTCTTAAAATATACTTCATTCATAAGTGTACCCTTGTAATTATAAACAAGCATTTTCCCTGGTGAACTATTAAAGACAACAAAATGATCCTTTCCTGGCCATACTCCCAAGATATTAAGTAATTCTCCTGGACCTTCACCTCTTTTATAAATGTTTTTTACAAATTTCCCATCCTTGTTAAAAATCAACAATTGATCTTTATCTGTAATAAGAATTTTACCTATACTATTTATTTTAGGACTGGAAGGATATTTAAAATAATATTGTTCTGAATCATCTTTAACGATAGTAATTTTTTTCAGGTTAATATTTACATCTTTATTTAATATATCTCCATAATTAATAAAAGTTAAAAAAGTATGAATATCATCCGGATCAAATTCTTCATTGCCACCCCCATCTCTCACATGAATTACTTAATTTATAGTTAATCGCAAAACTATAAGCAAGTCTATTTCCATGAACTTTTGCTCATTTTCTGAATTTTATATCAATTTAATTACACAATATTAAAAAAAACAAGGCGAATAAGGGTTGAAATCACATCTTACATAACTGTTGTTATCCGAATCTTGGATCCTGTAGGCCCCATACAGGGGCGAATCAAGCTGATCTTTTATCCCCCCGGCTTCGCCTCCCCCCTTGGTAAGGGGGGGTTGGGGGGATTATAAGTCCTGAATTCAAATTTAGCACTTTTTAATCAGGTAATTCATAAAATCAGCGAATCGGGGTTCAGACAGTCTTTCTGAAATACATTTTTCATTTAAAGGTGTTGTTTGTATTATATTGATCTAATATGTTCTTTTAATTCAAGGGACAAAGGTGTCTATCACACTCTCTATACGCACTGGTTATTTCATCCCCATTTATCGAAGTGATAAATATAGTTCCCTGAGATCTTCTCTTGTCATGTCCTCTGCTCTTATATCGGATGGGAGGGATTTTGTTTCAAGAAATTTCTTTATGGTATTTTTATCGTAACCCTTCCCCAGATTGTTTATGAGTGTTTTTCTTCTGTGGATGAATGCTGTTTTTAACATAGTGTAGAGTCTGGCTATCCCCCCGGCTTCGCCACCCCCCTTACTAAGGGAGGTAAAGAGCTTTCCCCCTTCTTCAAGGGGGATTAAAGGGGGATCAGTAGAAAAAAGTGCCTGTCCCCTTTGTGAAAATGAGAACACAACTGAAGTCACTTTGGGTGGAGGGGAGAATGATCCCGGTTTTACTTCGAAAAGTTTGCTGCTGTCAAATAGAAGTCCGAATATTACAGATTGAGCATTGTATATCTTTGAACCGGGAGTGGATGTGATCTTTAAAAAGAACTCTTTTTGTACAAGGAGTGTCCCACTGTTAATAAATTCACTTCCTCTCATGATCCAGTCAATTATCTCTTTTGATATATAGTATGGGATATTGCCGAGAATAGTTATCGATCTTCCTTCTGAAACTTCTGCAATGTTAAGTTTGAGAATATCTTTGTTTAAGAGTTCAACTCCCTTAAGGTTTTCGTTGGTGAGGAGGTTATTGTAAAGTGTTTCATCTTTTTCAACGGCTATGATCCTCCTCTCTCCGGCTTGTCCGGTGAGGATATTTGTCATTATCCCCCTCCCCGGCCCGATCTCAATGATAGTATCTTTTGAATCATTGATAGAATTGACAATTTTTTCTCCGATTTTTTTATCGTAGAGAAAATGTTGACCCAGTTTCTGTTTTGTCATTATCTCGGGATCAGCTCCAGTTGAAATTGTTTCGATAGAGACCTGTAAGAAACACGAAGTAATATCCTGCCCGCCCTCCTCTCAAGAAAAATATTATAGTTCATCCGTTTGAATTCGAAATCATAATTTAAAAAAGAGTGGAAGTCCCAATGCTTTATCAAATTATATCTCAAATTTAAAAATCCTGTTGTATAATCTCCCCTCTCAACATCATAGGATATCGAACTCTGCATATTCAATTTTCCTTCAGGTGTTTTTAATCTAAATACAGCAGACAGATCTCCTGTCGAAGTTCCGGTGATCAACCATTCCCTGGTTTCACGTCTGGTATGGAAATTGTAAAGTAGTTCAATTGATGTATTATCTGAAAACTTATGAACACTTCGGAGAATAACACCTGAGGTTGTGAAATTTTCCATAGGGTCGCTGTCAAAAAATTGTTCGATCTTTCCTGAAATATCAATAAATATATTATCTGAAATATCAAGATGTTTCCCGGAAATGGAGAGAGCTGAATTCGATCTGAAGGAATTTTCCTCTGAATCCTCCCTTATTACAGTATTGAAAAGAAGTGACGATGAAAAATTCAGGTTAAGCAGTCCTCCGTAAAAAGGGAGGGGTTTTGTGTTTATGGTAAATCCGGGGGAATAACGGGAATTGTCATTTATAAGGTCCCTGTTGAGTGAGTAATTCGCAGAAAAATTAAATACTCTGTTTGTATAATTCAGGGTGAGATGTGTGTCTGATATTTTGTTAAGTATGGAATCTGAAAGTTTAATTGCAGACAGGCTGGAAGCTGCGGAGAAGGACAAAAATTTTGCTATCCTGTTGGTATAAGTGATATTTCCTGAATATCCGAGTTTTTTTTCATGATTATATTTGAAATTTATTTGCCCGCCTTTTTTTAGGTCAAGCCCCAGCCCTCCTCTGATCCATAACTCTGAATTGCTGTTTACTCTATCCCTGTAGTTAAGCGTCAGTGAAGAATTGACTATTTTACCGGGTTTTAAATTCCATGTTAAAAGTGCCGTTCCTGAATTCCTGGTAATATACCCCCCTCTTAGAATTAAAGTTGAAGCTTTAGAAATTTTTAAAGAACTTTCTGTCCCAATATTGAATTGTGGTTTCGGAGAGTCGGATCTGACCTTGAACATGTCATAATTTAATTTTACATATTCACGGTTGGAAAATTTAATTTTTCCCGTGTCATTCTTATAATTAAATGAAACATCGGTAATAAGCCCTGATTTATTTGTATACCATAAATTATTGATATTGAAGAGATCATTTTTCCCCGATACACCTTTGTCCATTCTGAATTTATTAAATGATACGGATTGTGTTCCCTCAATGAATACAATAACCTTGTAACCTGTCAGCTCAAAATTATCTCTGATCTTGAATCTTTTGCCGACAAAATAGAGGAGTGAGTCCTCCAATAGTATTCGTCCTTTCCTGGGAAAATCTGAGGAGGGCTTCATACCTTTGAAGGAAGTTATCTGTATTTTCTCCCCATAATTGTATAAAGTGAGAGACATTTTATTCAGATCCGATCTTACCATATCTGCATACTGAACTTTTTTGTCTGAGCAGATCACTTTGCAAAATGATGTTAAAAGCAGTGACCTGTTCCTCATATTGATCTCGAGTGAGGTTCCCCGTAATTCACAATCACCTGCTTTTATTATAATGTTCCCTTTTCCAAATATATAATTATGGTCGTAACTGTAGAAAAGATAATCTCCTGATATGTCAATTAATATCGATGAGTTCAGATGTAGAAAAGTGGAGATCATGATTAGAGATATTGTTGTTAATGTTTTTTTTGTTATCAATCGAATCTCAATTTTAATATCTTTCCGCTCTTATCACCCATCCATATAACATTTCCGCTGGAAGCAAGTCCTAACGGAGTATCGGTCGGAGTCCGGAATGTGTTTGTCAGGAGTCCTTCGGTGTCCGTAACAAATATCTTTGTTTCGGAACCATCAAGTATCCAGAAGTTTATTCCGTCAAAACTAAACCCGTCAATGGAAAATGATGGAGATCTGAAAGAAGTTATTATGGAACCGGAATCTGGATCGATAGTAGTGATCGAATTCGTTAACTTATCTATAGTATAAAGGTATGGCTCCCTGAATTCGAGATAACTATAATCCCCCTCCGGCAGCCGGATCGTCCGGATCTCTTCTCCGTTAATTATACTTATATTAACTAATGAGCGGGTCTCATTTTCGATTATCCAGAGGTTGGTATTATCATAGGCGATCCCGGAGGCTGGTTGTGTGTATAATTCCCTGATCATACTTCCTGATGAATAATTAAGTGAAACAGGATGAGATCTCTCCTGTATGATCCAGAGTGAATCTCCCGAAAAGGTCAGGTCAAAGGGTATCCTTCCGTTCTCTATACTTATAATTGAAAGGATCTCATAGCCCCTCTCATCCTTCTCCGGATCGTTTGGATTATTGAATATCCTTCCACGGCAGGAAAAAAAGAGGCTAGAAACTATAATTAAGAGTGAAAAATATTTCATTATTAATCCCTTTTTTAAGAGATACCTCAATAGATTTTTTTTCCATTTTTTTTTTAAGGATATAGATGTCCAGCATATTTATAATCCAGACACCAATTCCTGCTGCAATGAAAAGGTTCCTGCTCCTGTCAAATCTTTCTGTCTCCTCCCTGAAAAACAGTGCATTACTTTCAGTTAATGAAGATCTGTATTTATTATAATTGATATTTCCCTGACGGTTGTTGAGAATTGCGCCCGTTATTGCTATCAGTTCGCTGGTAATAAAAATAACACCCTTTAGATTCTTTTTTTCATGGAGTTGCCCTAATCCCGGGAATATAAGAGATTTTTCAAGAGCCCTGCTGCCGGTGAGATTTGTTTTATCAGTTTTTGTTAATGTTTGGTCTTCTGCATTAATAAGAGACGAAATAAATATAATGATGAGAATTTTAAGGAGTTTTGACAATTTCACCCTCACAAAGGTTTTCATTCACGATTTTTGTAACCCTGACTTTGACAAGCCTCTTTTTAAGGCCTTTTATGGTAGAGACTCTTACAGAGATATAATTTTTTGTAGTTACGAGTGAATAGTTATCCTTCTCCTCGATCAGGATTCCTTCGAGTATTTTCCCTCTGAGTTTCTCTCTGTATCTGAGTTTTTTTTCTCTATTAAGCTCTCTGAATTCAAGCACTCTCTTCCTGACCGTTTTTCCGGGTACCGGTTCCATTGTTTCAGCTTTTGTCCCTCTTCTCGGGGAGAAAGGGAATGCATGAATATAGTTTAACTGACTGTTCTTAACAAATTCATAGGTGTCCATATACTCCTTCTCTCCTTCGCCCGGGAAACCGAGAATAAAATCTGCTCCATAGTTAGCATTGGGGAAAAATGAAGAAAAATCCCCAAGTAGTTTTCTGTAGTCCTTCACTTTGCTGGTTCTTTTCATGCTCCTGAGGATGGGGTCATTTCCACTTTGAAAGGAGAAGTGAAAACTGTGGGCTATTTTTGCTGTTCCACTAAGCTTTTTAATGAATTTGAAATCTATGAATCGGGGGTCAAGAGAACTCAGCCGTATGATATCAATATCTTTTATTTTTGAAAGGGCTTCTGTCAGTTCAAGTATATTGCGTCTCGGGAACAGGTCGTATCCATACGAAGAAAGGTTGATCCCTGTCAATATAACTTCTCTGTATCCCAGAGATGAATAATATTCAGCTTTTTCTACCAGCTCTTCCGGTGGAATGCTGACTGATTTCCCTCTCAATGAAGGGACGATACAGAATGAACAATTAAAATTACATCCATCCTGAACTTTCAGAAAAAATCTTGACCGGAATGAGGAGTGAAATATCACGTTGTTACTGAAAGGGAATTTTTCCCTGATTAACTCAATGATCCCCTTTTTCTCAATATTATTGAGGAAAAGATAGTTGCTATACCTTTTATCAAGGGAACCGTCGTTGTTGGAGATAGTACATCCTGTGACGACCCATGGGATGTTTGATTTTTTGTAAATCTTACTTAAAAATCTTAAAACATCCCTTTCGGCTTTTTCTGTTACACTGCATGTGTTAAGAATGCCGAATTCAGCTTCTTCGATATCATCGGTCAGCCGGTATCCGTGATTCTCCAGTTCGATGATCCATTCCTGGATCTCGGCCTGATTTGTACGGCATCCGAAAAAACTGACATAAAAGTTCATTCATCTTCTATTTTTTTTTGGAGTCTTATACTTTTTTCCAGCACTTGTTCACCCTGGTCTTTTCTGAATTCGACAAGTTTATCCCTGATCGATTTGTCTTCCAGAGCGAGTATTTCCATCGCAAAGAGAACTGAATTTATTCCACCTGAGTTCCCTATGCTGAAAGCGGCAACAGGGATACCACCTGGCATCTGAACTATTGAATAAAGTGAGTCGAGTCCGGATATCGATGAAGTGATAGGGACACCCAGAACCGGAAGAAGAGTGTGTGCTGCAATTACTCCCGGGAGATGAGCTGCTCCGCCGGCAGCAGCAATTATGACCTTAATCCCGGATTTTTCAAAATGTTTAACCAGTTTTGTAGTCCTGTCAGGTGTTCTGTGTGCTGAACTAACTTCGACAAGAAAAGGGATCTCAAATTTTTTAAGAAGTTTTATTCCACCTTCCACATAAGGATAATCTGAATCGCTCCCCATTATCATTCCAATTTTTGGGTTCATTATTTCACACCTCCGATATCTTTACGACAAAACATATTGTCAAACTTGATAAATTGTATTGAATCATAAATCTGCTCCATCGCATCTTTCATGGTCTTTCCTTTCGAACAAACGTTAAGGACACGCCCTCCGGAAGTAAAATGTTTATTGTTTTCGAACTTTGTTCCGGCGTGGAATATCTCGGATGCGGATGCTTTTGCCCTCTTTAGCCCGTCAATTTCTTTTCCGGTCTCATAATTGCCCGGATATCCATCGGAAGTGAGGACAACACAGCCAGAGACATTATCGTCCCATTTAGTTTCAACATCAAAAAGGCTCCCTTCGACAGATCCCTCAAAAATATCAATAATATCGCTTTGTAGTCTCAACATTAATGCTTGTGTTTCCGGGTCTCCGAATCTTGCATTGAACTCCAGTGTTATGGGTCCGGATGGAGTGATCATCAATCCGGCGTAAAGAACACCTCTGAACTCTTTCCCCTCGAACCTCATCCCCTCAATGGTGGGGTTTATTATTGTTTTCATTATTTCATTAAATAGTTTTTCTGAAATTATTGGAGATGGAGATATTGCTCCCATACCTCCGGTATTGGGGCCTTCATCATTTTCAAGTGCTTTTTTATAGTCCATCGATGTGGCCATGGGGAGGGCTCTCTTTCCATCAGATATTACTATGAAGGAGAGTTCCTCGCCTTTAAGGAAATCTTCAATTACTATTTGTTCTCCTGCTTTTCCGAACTTGCTTTCAAGCAGGATCGTCCTCACGCTTTCTTCTGCTTCCTTGATGTCTTTGCATATAAAGACCCCTTTCCCTCCGGCAAGGCCATCAGTTTTTATTACTACCGGAAACTCTACAGACTTAAGATGATTTACAGCTTCCATTGCTGAGTTGAATACTTTAAAGCCTGAAGTGGGTATGTTGTTCTTCTTCATGAATTCTTTTGCAAATACTTTTGAGGTTTCTATCTGGGCTGCTTTCTGGGTTGGCCCGAATATTTTCAGGTTTCTTCTGTTAAACTCATCTACAATTCCAAGGGATAGAGGAAGTTCAGGCCCGACCACTGTAAGATGGATCCCTTCCTTTTGTACAAAATCTGCGATCTCGATAATATTAGAAGCATCGATATCTACTATTTCGGCTAACTCTCCGATCCCGCTGTTTCCTGGCAGAGCATATATTTTTTCAACTCTTTTTGAGTGAGAAATCTTCCAGGTAAGAGCGTGTTCTCTCCCGCCGGAACCTATTACTAATATTTTCATTTTTCCCTCCGGTAGATCGTGGATCTAATTATACGATATCTGTGAAATTTGGTAAAGGATTCTTGTGAATAGTAATCTTGACAAGTACCGTCGATTTGAATATAGTTGCACCTGGAGGAAAAATGGACCTAAAGGAAGCAATATCTTTTAAATTACCCGATATTTTTCCAAGTGAAAATAAGTTCAGGGAGGGGATAAGAAGAGCTCCAAATCGCGGGCTGAATCTTAATCAAAATGAAATTGTAACTGCAATGAAAAACGCTTTGCGTTATATTCCGGATCACCTCCATGATGAAATCATTCCGGAGTTTCTGGAAGAATTGATCACCACCGGAAGAATATACGGATACAGATATCGGCCGGGAGAAGAATTATCAGGAAGACCTGTTGACTCATATAAGGGGAAAACCATTGAAGGGAAAGCTTTTCAGGTGATGATAGATAACAACCTGGATTTCAAGGTTGCCCTTTACCCTTACGAACTTGTTACCTATGGGGAGAGTGGTCAGGTTTTTCAGAACTGGATGCAGTATTGCCTGGTAAAAAAGTATCTTGAGGAAATGAGAGAAGACCAGACGCTTATTATTTATTCGGGACATCCTCTGGGGCTTTTCCCAACCTCCATAAATGCACCACGGGTCATTTCCACTAACGGAATGCTTGTCGGTGAATATGATAATCTTGAGGGTTTTGTAAAAGCTGCAGCTCTGGGTGTTTCTAATTATGGTCAGATGACTGCCGGCGGCTGGATGTATATCGGGCCGCAGGGCATTGTCCATGGGACTTACATAACTCTTCTGAATGCAGGAAGACTATATCTCGGGATTCCCGATGACAAAGACCTGAGTGGTGTTGTGTTTGTCAGTTCCGGTCTTGGCGGGATGAGTGGCGCTCAGCCGAAGGCTGTCGAGATTGCCGGTGGTATAGGTGTTATTGCCGAGGTAGATCGATCCAGAATAGAAACCAGACATGAGCAGGGATGGGTTTCGAAGGTTTCGGGAGATCCCGGTGAGATCGTTGGATGGATCAATGAATACAGAGAGTCCGGGAAACCTGTCTCTATTGCTTTTCACGGGAATATTGTTGATATGCTTGAATATTTTGCTGCCAATAAGATAAAAATAGAATTACTTTCAGATCAGACATCATGCCACGATGCATATGGCGGGGGTTACACACCGGCAGGTTATACTTTTGAGCAGGGGAGAAAATTGCTTACGGAAGATCCGGACAAGTTTCGAAAAGAAGTGGATAGATCATTGCTGAAGCATTTCAAAGTGATCACTGATCTGACAGAACAAGGGACTTATTTCTGGGATTACGGCAATTCATTTCTAAAGGCTGTTTTTGATGCCGGGCTTAAAGAAGTAGCTATTGACCCTTCTGATCCTTCTGCCGGATTTGTCTTTCCGAGTTATGTTGAACATATCATGGGCCCAATGTGTTTTGACTATGGATATGGACCGTTCAGGTGGGTATGTTTGTCCGGTGAAAAGGAAGATCTTAAAAAAACAGATGCTGCGGCAATGTCTCAGATCGATCCTGAAAGACGTGGCATGGACAGGGATAATTATCAATGGATCAGGGATGCTGAGAAAAATGCACTGGTGGTAGGAACTCAGGCGAGAATACTTTATGCAGATGCCGGAGGGCGTGTCGATATTGCCTTGAAATTCAATGAAATGGTCAGGAGTGGAGAGATCGGCCCGGTTATGATAGGGCGGGACCATCATGATGTTTCAGGAACAGACTCCCCATACAGAGAAACATCAAATATAAAGGATGGAAGCAATATCACTGCAGACATGGCTGTTCAGAATTTTGCCGGAGATGCTGTCAGAGGGATGTCAATGGTTGTCCTCTCAAACGGAGGAGGAGTCGGTATCGGAAAAGCTTTTAACGGCGGATTCGGACTTGTTCTTGACGGTAGTGAACTTAAAGACAAAATAATAAGATCTGCTATGGAATGGGATGTGATGAATGGAGTGGCAAGAAGAGCATGGGCAAGAAATGATAACGCTCTCGAAACTGCGGAAGAGTGGAATAAGAACAATCAGGGCAAAGGGCATTTGACAATACCTTTCCTTGCCGACGAAAAAAAGCTTGAAGCACTTGTGGCAGAAAGACTTAAATAAATTTAACCGGAATATTCCTTGTCGAATTGGAGGTAGTTATATATTTCGTCTTCTGACGGGGCTATTTTTTCCTTTATGGTTTTCAAGTATTCAGCGGGTGTAGGTAATTCCCCTTTTAGTGCAACTATTGCACCGAGCTCAGCAGAGCCCAGATACACCTGTGCTCCGTTACCCATTCTGTTGTCAAAATTCCTGGTTGATGTTGAGAATACTATTGCTTTGTCCGGAACCCGAAGCTGGTTACCCATACATATTGAGCAACCCGGCACTTCTATTCTGGACCCGGTCGTATTAAACATGGAGAAATATCCTTCACTTTTTAATTTATCCTGATCCATACGGGTGGGGGGAACGATATAGACCCTTACATTGGGATTTCTTTTTTCGCCCTCCCATATTTTACCGGCGGCTCTGAAATGGCCTATATTTGTCATACATGATCCCAGAAAAACATCCGCTATCTTAGTCCCGGACACCTCGGAAAGCAGTTTTACATCGTCCGGATCGTTAGGGCAGTTTACAATTGGTTCCGCTATTTCGGAGAGATCGATCTCGAGTACAGCTGAGTATTTGCTACCCTCATCTGCAGACATCAGTTCCGGTTTCTTAAGCCACTTCTCTATTTCATTGATCCTTGTTCTGATAGTTTCCGGGTCACTATAGCCATCCTCTATCATCCGGTTCAGAAGTGCAGCATTCGATCTAAGATATTCTTCGACCTTCTCTTCTGAAAGCTTGATAGTACCTGCCGCGGCACTCCTCTCAGCCGTTGCATCCATCAATTCAAAAGCCTGCTCAACTGTAATGTCTGTCAATCCTTCGATCTCAATGATCTTGCCGTTGAAAATATTTTTTTTGTTCTTTTTAGGGACTGTCAAAAGTCCTTTTTTGATTGCAAAATACGGGATCGAATTAACAACATCCCTTAGAGTTATCCCTTCATTCATTTTTCCTTTGAACTTTACTAACACAGATTCAGGCATGTCAAGCGGCATGAATCCGAGCGCTCCGGCAAATGCAACAAGGCCTGATCCTGCCGGGAATGATATGCCAAGGGGGAACCGGGTATGCGAATCGCCTCCGGTACCTGCGGTATCAGGCAACAGGAATCTGTTAAGCCAGGTGTGGATCACTCCATCGCCCGGTTTTAGAGATACTCCGCCCCTTTTCGTTGTAAATTCCGGAAGGGTTTTATGTGTGCGGATATCAGCCTGCCGCGGATATGCGGCGGTATGACAGAATGTTTGCAAATAAAGAGGTGTCTGAAATTTCAAACAGGCAAGTTCTGTTAATTCATCAGCTGTCATCGGTCCTGTCGTATCCTGAGACCCGACAGTAGTCATAAGCGGTTCACAGGAAGTTCCCGGAAGAATACCCTCCACTCCGCAGGCTTTACCTATTATCTTTTGTGCGAGTGTATATTTCTGCCCCTTTTCCGGTACCGGGTTAATAGCGGTTTTGAAAAACTCTGCATTGCCGAGACCGGATTCACTTCTTGTTTTTCCTGTCAGAGATTTACCTATTATCAGAGGTATCCTCCCTCCTGCCCGATATTCATCAGTAAGTGTGGAAGGTGATATTTTAAAATCAATCAGAATATTGCCTGACAAGTCATATATTTCCCCTTTTTTTGTGTTAATTACGACTTCATCTCCATTAGACAATTTTGAGACATCGACTATAATGGGAAGTGCTCCGGAATCCTGAAGAGTATTGAAAAATATTGGTGCTATCACTCCCCCGAGAACTATCCCGGCCCTCTTTTTATTCGGGATAAAAGGGATATTCTCTCCGATGTGCCAGAGGAGGCTGTTGGTTGCAGACTTTCTGGAGGATCCTGTTCCAACCACATCTCCGGCAAAAGCAACTATATGTCCCTCTCCTCTCCATTTTCTTATTGTCTCTATTCCGTCCGGAAACAGGCTCTGTCCCATTGATAATGCATGAAGCGGGATGTCAGGCCTGCTGAATGCATTTCCTGCAGGTGAGAGATCATCGGTATTTATCTCTCCGTCAATCTTATATATCTTTACTTTTATCTCTTCTGGCATTTCCGGTTTGTTCAGGAACCACTCCCCATCTGCCCATGACTCCAGAACTTTTTTTGCGAATTTGTTCGAAGACGAAAATTCTTTAATAGTGTTGAAATCATCATAGATCAATATAACTTCTTTGAGAGCCTTAAAAGCATCTTCTGCCAGGTCATCGACCTTAAGAGCATTGATCAAAGGGATAACGTTGTAACCGCCCAGCATCGTTCCCAGGATCCTGATCGCCTCTTTTTTGTTTATATTGCCTGCAGAAACCGATCCGTTCGTTATATTTCCAAGAAACTCCGCTTTAACTTTTGCAGATGGGTCGACTCCGGGTGAAACACGGTTAACAATAAGATCTTTCAGCCAGTTAATATCCTCTTCATTCCCGGAAATAAGCATGTTGCACACTGCTTCTGTCTGTTCAGGTGTGAGCGGGATAGGTGGTATAAGATTTTTCTCCCGTATTTCTTTATGCTTTTTGTAAAATTCGATAATTTCTTTATCTTTTTTCTTGTCTCTCATTTTTTACCTCGTAAATTTTTTTAGTTTTATACTGATCTAGTAAAGTTCTTTATCTGAAGAGGCTCTTACAGCTCTGTTGTGAGCCCAGCTTCTTATTTTTTTTATCTGTTCTTCCATGGTCAGCGAGAGCGGGACACTGCTTCCGAATATCACGAACAAGTCATCCTCGCTTAATGGTCTGTTCTCATTAAATGCTTCATACATACCTGATATTATCACCTGTTCAATCTCACTCCCTGACCAGCCTTTGGTAATCTGCGCTAATTGAGGGACATTGAAATTCCCGGTATCATTTCCCCTGCTCTTCAGGTGAATTGTAAAGATCTCCTCCCTCTCTTTTCTGGTTGGGAGGTCTATAAAAAATATCTGGTCAAACCTTCCTCTCCTTAATAGTTCTGCCGGAAGAAGATCGATCCTGTTTGCCGTAGCTGTAATGAATATCTCTGAAGTATGTTCCTGCATCCAGGTTAAAAAATATCCCAATATTCTGGAGCTTGCACTATCACCCTGCTTGTCACTGATCCCACTCTCTATCTCATCGATCCATAAGATTGCAGGAGCAACAGTGTCCATGGTTTTCAAGGCTCTTGAAAAAACCATTTCCGGTGATCCGGCCATTCCTGAATAAACAAGGTTCATGTCCAGCCTGAATAATGGGAGGTTCCATAATGAGGCTGTTATCTTTGCTGCGAGGCTCTTTCCGCAACCCGATACTCCCATTGCAAGAAATCCACGAGGCCTTTCAAGTCCATAGGTTTTAGCCTCTTTTGAGAATGCTTTTTCTCTTTTCATAAGCCAGTCTTTGAGATTATCAAGTCCCCCCATATCTCCAATAACAAATCTTTGAGAGTAATACTCGAGAACACCTTCTTTCAGGATTAGTTGCTTTTTCTCCTCGTGAATCTTTTCCAGCAACGATACATTTATTGTATTCGCGCCCTGAAAAGATTTCATAAAAGCTTTATATGCTTCATCAAATGTAAGTCCCTGAACTGCAATTACGAAATTTCTCCTCTCTTCATTTGAAAGCTCTATGGTTTTTCCCGATTTTTCCAGAGAATTTATGAACCTGTTGAAAAGACTCTCCAGTTCAGCATAGTCAGGAAGTTCGAATCTGAATATATCTATCTCTTTCTTCAGGTTTTCTGAAAAATACTCCTCAGGAGAGAGCAGGAATATGACTCTTTTTGAACCTTTGAGAGCAAGATAAGATTCTCTCAACTTTCTGATTGCATTCTGTGAATTCTTCAAAAAATGTGTCATGTCCCTGAACACATAAAATCTGGGTGAACTATCTTTTATAATATGATCCAGAGCCGCAACCGGATCTGTTGTCCCTTCGATCTTTTCTCCGTTTATGATCAATCCGTTATTCATATCCCATAGAGCAAGGGTTTCACTACCTGTTATCTGCTGGGAAAGTTTGGAAAGATGGCCCTCAACTCTTTTTTCTTCAAAGGAGATGATCTGAATGATCGGCTGGCCTGAAAGTATTGAACTTTTTATCTCTACTATGGAATTTTCCATCATTTACCTCTCAACAAACATGTATTATTTCTACTTCAGATAATATTATATATTCAGATCATTATCAAGTTCTATTTGTTCCGGTTCTTCTGGTTTGAGGTTATTGGTAAGAGGTGATTTTCACATATCTATAGAACCCTTTACCCCTTGCCTATTACCAAGTTCTCTATCGCTATAGTGCCTATCCCCTTTTAGTAATTGTATTTCAGGTTAGAGTTCACCCTGGAATTTGTTATCTTTTTTCCATCCGGCATCAGATTTGTATTGTGAAAAACAAACGATTATATCTGAGTCGGATTTATATTCGGTAACATACAGCATTGCATCTGCATCAGATTTATACTTTGTGTAGTACCATATTGCTTCATTTCCGGAAGCATCAGATTTATATTCTGAAATATAAACTACAATATGAGCATCGGATTTGTACTTTGTTATATATATATTCGCATCTGCGTCTGATTTATATTTTGTTAAGTATATCCGGCCGGCGCTGAGGTTTAAACCGAAGATCGTAAAACTAACGAGTGTTATAATAATTGTTCTTGAAATTCTTCTCATAAGAAAATTATAGATCAATTGGAAATAATTTCAAAAAAAATAAAGGTGATAAGTTTCCGGTTTTAATTTTTTTAAAGTTGTTACATACTTGAATTGAAATAAATACAGGAGAAAAAAATAATGGCCGAACTTCCTGATGTTGACACTATGTACAAAGCTATTGCAGAAAAGAACTCTGAGTTTGAAGGAATCTTTTTTGTTGCGGTAAAAACTACAGGTATTTTCTGTCGTCCCGGCTGCAGAGCAAAAACCCCCAAGAAGGAGAATGTTGAGTTCTTCAGGACCACAAAAGAATCACTCCTGCATGGATACAGGCCATGCAAAATATGTGACCCGATGGGGCAAGCGGGGGAATCTCCGGATTGGTTAAGGCCGGTGATGAAAAAGATAGAGGAAGAAACGAATGCAAGAATAAAAGACTGGGACCTCCGTCAGATGGGGGTCGATCCGAACAGAGTAAGAAGGTGGTTTAAAAAAAATCATGGTATGACCTTTCAGGCATACCTGAGGACAATGAGGATAAGTGAAGCGTTTGGCAGGATCAGGCATGGTGAAAAAGTTATAGATACAGCTTTTAGTTCCGGTTATGATTCATTGAGTGGTTTTACCGATACATTTAAAAAAACTACAGGATTTTCCCCGAAGAAAAGTTCAGAAAAAAACATCATTTTTATAACCAGGATTCTTTCTCCACTTGGGCCGATGCTTGCAGGTGCTGCAGAAAACGGGATATGTCTCCTGGAATTTGTCGACCGGAGAATGCTGGAAACACAATTAAAGAGGATAAAAAAATATTTTAAGGCAGATCTTGTTCCCGGTGAAAGTAAATTCTTTCCCGGACTTAACAAAGAATTAAAGGAATATTTCAATGGAGACCGGAGGGATTTTTCAACACCGTTATCAATAGCAGGAACTGAATTTCAAAAAAAAGTATGGGATGTGTTGATGGATATCCCTTATGGAGAGACCAGGTCATACATGGATCAGGCTGTTGCAATCGGGAACCCGAAATCCGTGAGAGCAGTTGCAGGGGCGAATGGATATAACGCGATCGGCATAATAATTCCATGCCATAGAGTGATAGGCTCGGATGGAAAACTTGTCGGGTATGGTGGTGGACTCTGGCGTAAAAAATATCTTCTGGAACTCGAATCGGGTCAGAATATAAAACAATAAGGGATTTGTTACTTTGGTTTTACATCTTCACAAAAATCAATAAAATCTTTCGGTGGATCGATCACCACCAAACCCAATGTGTTCTTGTCGTTATATGTGAGTTTTTGCTTTACCCACATAATGACTGCTGATACTTTTACATCTTTCTCATTTATTTTCAATGTGAGGTCAACTTTCCGTTCTTTAGGAAGGACAGCCAGTGAAACATTGGCTCCTCGTGGGGATATGTCGTTAAGGACACCCATCTTGTCGGCTACATTAATAAGCTGTCTGACCTTGTTCCTGTCCTCTCGACGTTTCTCCATTTGAATATATAATATTATTTTTTTATACGGAATTCAACTAATATTGTTTTCCCCGGCATGTCAAAAATGTAAAATTTGCTTTTTCCCATCTTACTATTTCTTTGAAAAGTTTGAATATATAGTTTCTTAAATCCGGGGATGAAGCTGATTGACTCTCATATGGAAATCACATAAAATCATTTAGAAAGGAGAGTACTGATTTGTCTGAAAAACTTATAAGAAAACCTGAACTTGTGTGCCCTGCCGGTAACTGGAGTGGAATGGTAACTGCAGTTGAGAGCGGAGCTGACAGTGTCTATTTCGGAGTCCGGGGGCTTAATATGAGGGCAAGTGCTTCGAACTTCGACATCCTTGAAATAAAAAAGGTAATGAAATACCTGCATGAAAGGGGGAAAAAAGGTTATCTTGCTCTTAATGTAATTGTAATGAACTCCGAACTGCCTAAAATGAAGCGGATTCTCAATGAGGCTGTAGCTGCAGGTGTTGATGCTGTGATCTTGTGGGATCTGGCAGTTTTGTCACTGGCAAAGGAATTAGGATTAAATATTCATATTTCAACTCAGGCAAGTATATCTAACTTTGAATCACTGAAACTATATTCAGGACTCGGTGTAAAAAGAGCTGTACTGGCCCGTGAACTCACCCTTGATGAGATCCGTGAAGTGATCGATATGTCTGAAAAAGACGGATCAGGGATCGAAGTGGAAACTTTTGTTCACGGAGCAATGTGCATCAGTATATCAGGGAGGTGTTTCCTCTCGTCATATTCATGGGGAAAATCTGCAAACAGAGGAGAGTGCCGGCAGTCATGCAGGAGGGAATTTGAAATAAAAGATTCTTCCGGTGAAGCGGAATACATAGTCGGGAAAGATTACCTGCTCAGCCCCAAAGATCTGAATACCATCTTATTTATTGATGAATTAATGGACGCAGGGATTCACTCATTCAAGATCGAGGGGAGGATGAGGTCACTTGAATATATCAATGTTGTGGTCTCATCTTACAGAAAAGCGATCGATCTATATTATGAGGGAAAGCTTGATGAAAAAACCAAGAATGATCTTTTTGATGATCTTTCCCGCGTATACAACAGGGGATTTTCAAACGGGTTTTATTATGGTGAGCCTGAGAATTGGACAAGCAGAGAACTTGAGCATAAAAATGAAAAATTGTATCTCGGAGAGATAACAAAATTTTACAAAAAAATAAATGTTGCAGAGATCCTGATCCGGAGTAATTCTCTGAAAAAAGGGGACAGGCTCTTTATTACAGGGAAAATAACACCTGCTGATTTTGTAACGGCAGATGAAATTCAACAGGAACATAAAGATATCGATGAAGCCGGTAAAGGTGAGATGGTCGGCTTGAAACTGCCGTTCCGGGCCAGGAGGGGTGATCAGGTCTATCTATGGGGAGAGAAAAGAAAAAAAGGGGAAGGAGAGAGAAATGGATCTGAAGATAAAGGGTAAGATCGGAGTGGTGACGGCAGCCGGCCAGGGGCTCGGGAGAGCTGTAGCTGAAAATCTGGCTGCAGAAGGATCTGATCTGCTTATCTGTTCAAGAAGTGAAGAAAAAATTGTCAGAACAGCAGAAGAGATTTCGGCCAAATACGGAACAAAAATCATTCCGGTTGCTTGTGATGTAACTGATAAATCAGAAATAGATAATATGAGAACGGTTATGGAAAAAGAGTTCGGAACTTGTCACATGCTTTTTGCTAATGCCGGAGGGCCACCACCGGGAACTATTGATGCTTTCAGTGATGATGACTTCAGAAATGCGCTCGAGTTGAACCTGCTGAGCTCCATAAATCTTGTTAATACTTTTATCCCTTTCATGAAAGAGCAAAAATGGGGGAGGATACTTGCAAACACATCGATATCTGTAAAACAACCGCTTGGCGGCCTTGCACTTTCCAATGTTTCAAGAGCAGGTGTTGTCTCTTTCATAAAAACTCTTTCTGATAATGTAGGGAAGTACAATATTACTGCAAATACAATTGCACCAGGATATATAAAAACAGAAAGGGTTGTTAATTTGCTGACGGACAGATCTGAGAAAGAGGGTAGAGATTATGATGAGATAAAAAAGGAGATCGAAAATATGATCCCTGTTGGAAAGATCGGATCCCCGGAAGAATTTGGAGCTTTCTCAGCATTTTTACTTTCTGAGATCGCATCGTATATAACTGGTGTGACCTATCTGATAGATGGCGGGATGTACCGGGGAACCATGTAGATAAATTCCATTGAAATATATAAGAAGGTGATAGATTGAAAATTAAAATTAGTAAAAAACAACCGAACAGCAAAATGTGTTTTGTATGCGGGCTTAAAAATTCATTCGGATTGCATTCCTCATTTTATGAGCTTGAGAACGGTGAACTGATGGCGGTATTCTCTCCCGGAGAAGAACATCAGGGATATCCGGGGAGACTTCATGGCGGGATAGCTGCCACGATCCTTGATGAGACAATGGGCAGGGCTGTAATGATGGATAAAACTGATGAATACTGGGGGGTTACAATTGAATTTTCTTCAAGATACAGGAAACCGATCCCGCTCAATTCAGAAGTCCGTGTTATAGCAAGGATAACAAAAAATTCAAGCAGGATTTTTGAGGGAACTGGTGAAATAGTTCTGGAGGATGGAACGATCGCTGTTGAGGGAAAGGGAAAATATATAAAACTTGCCCTTTCAAAGATAGCCGATTTTAATGCAGAAGAACAGGAGTGGAAAGTTATAGATTCTCCTGACGACCCTGATCATGTCAGTGTCGGAGAGAGAGAAAACTAACAACTTCCCCTCTACCTTTAGGAGAGGGGTCAGGGGTTATAAAGTCAAAAAATCTGTTGAAGTTAATACTCTCCTGTGATGGTTTTCCGGATAAGGCCGTAAAAATTATCATTTGGTGAAAGATAGAACCATCCTGACTGCATTGAGCAATTAGTGCAGAAAGCAAAGGTCCATTTATATCCGGGGAACCATGAAAAATCAGGGATAGGAACTCCTTTTGTTTCACACCCCTGTGCTTCTGAAAAACATCTGAGATCAAACTTATCTCCCGCCGGGTTTTTTAATAAATGGGAATGGCGGCCTGAAACCTCTATTTTGTGTGAAGAGGAAGTTATCAGGTGATTACACCTGGAACAAAGAAGTTCTTTATCTTCCTCATCTTTTTCCTGTTCCTTCGTCTGAATATCAAGTTTTGTTCCTGATTCCTTGTCTCCCTTTGAGCGGAATAAAATATTTTGACAGGTGAAAAGAGGAGAATTCAAAATAGTATTGAGAGGGATTTGGAGCTCAAAAACTTTTGACATCTTTAAGGGGAGAGAAGCTGATAATATAATTCAGATTGATATATGTACTGTCTCTATTGCTCTTAATTCCGGTTTTTTTACTGTCCAGGAGGTATATTTCTTTTGTTGTAGGAGTATCTTTACTGTCATGAACATCGACCTCGGATAATTCTATCGAATCTTTACCGATGTTTTCAAGAGTTCCTATGTAGATCCAGGATGAATTGGTGTCCACTACTATTTTTTTATTTAGAAATTGTTTAAGGGCTTCTCTCATAGTGATGTGATAACACCGGGAGATTTTTTTTTCAATATTGTTTTCCCATTATTTGTGAAACATCACCAGCTCCTTCCCTGATCACTTCGGGTGGATCTGTTGTAAAGTCAATAACAGTTGATGGGATATTGGGAATTATTCCTGCATTAAGGATCAGGTCGATGTCATTTTTGAAAGTTTCTGCAATTTCATCAGGATCGGTAAAATAGTCATCACTCCCTTTTGGTACACTGGTACTCAGGAGCGGCCTTCCCAGTTCCTCTACCAGGCTTCTTGCGACTTCACAATCGGGAACTCTCACTCCGATCGTTCTCCTTTTTTCCATGATAGACCTTGGCACATCACTGGATGCCGGCAAAATAAATGTGAATTTCCCGGGGAGGGATCTTTTCATGATCCGAAAAGCATTATTGGGGATATGTGCCCATTTGGAAACATCAGCCAGATCAGAGAAAATGAAACTCAGCAACTTCTGATGTGATACTTTCTTTATTTTAAAGATCCTTGAAACAGCATTTTTATTCAATACATCACAGGCAAGTCCGTATATTGTATCTGTCGGATATACGATCACACCGCCGTTTTTAATGATGTTTGCGGCATGGATAAATTGTTTCCTGTGGGGATTATCCATGTCAATGATCTGAATCTCAACTGCCATGGGAATATTATACCTGAAAGGGGCTGGAAATCAACTTTTCGGATCTGGCAGACCACCGGGAAACCGGGCATTCCAAGTTGAGTTTGCGGAATGGAAATTATTCATTTCCCTCAACTCAGGATGCCGGTAAACCCGGCAGCCTTTTATACTTCTTTGATACTGAATGTGGAAATTTTAATTACTTAATTTTCTTTTGATACGTTTACCAGTTTGCCTTCTACTCTGCATCCTTCGTCCATCTCCAGAATAACTTCCCTGTTCTCATCTTTATTTATAATATCTCCCTTTATTACTGAATTACCTGAGAGTCTGATCCTCAGAATTTTTCTCTTTTTTCCGAGTATTCTGTTAATAAAATTAGATTTGCTCTTTTTTATAACTACATCTTTATTAATCACTGAATTTTCTTTAAGTTTTATATGACCGTTATAAGTGATGATTCCGCCACTGACCTCTGTTCCATAGAGTGTTATTGATCCGTTAACTGTATCTATACCTTCTCCAATGGTTGTTCCGGTTTCACACTTAATGGAGCCGTTTACAGAATCTATCATTCCTCCTATCTTAACTCCTTTACCGGCCCGAATACTTCCGTTAACACTTTTGATCTTTGTTGCAGATGAATTGTCACCCAATCTTATAGAACCATTAACATTTCTGACATGATCTTTGATCTCACATTTTTCTCCGGTCCTAATACTTCCATTCACATTAGTAAGGGAACCGTTAACAATTACGTTATCCCCTACAGAGATACTTCCGTTTACAGAACTCAGCGATTCCCTGGTTTTTTCTCCGGAATCAATTGAGATAGATTTATTAACTGATGAAAAACCAATTGCAACCGATATGATTAAAACTGCTGAAAACAATAAAATTTTTTTAAGACTCATTCTATTCTCCTTAAATTTGTTTCACCTCTAACAACGTATTAATTGCTCAGATGTTCGGAATAATTTTAAAGATTTATTTTCTTGATTTACCTATAATCAGGATATGATGCTTCAAAATGTAAAAAAGCTGCTTGTTTTTTTGCTGCTGATACTTGTTATAGTGTTCTCAGAAAGATCAATTGATGTCCCCTTTCCCTGACAAGGCGATCATTATTATCCCGGCTAGAACAATTATCATTCCTGTTGTTTTTGTCAGAGAGGGGAAGTGTCCGAATACCAGGAGATCAAGGAGAAGAACAAGGACCGCATTGCTTCCGGAAATTGCGATAGCAGGGCCTGCAGGTCCTCTTTTCAGTGATATTTTCAGGGTTAGCATTCCAAGTCCGAGAATAAGGCCGGTCATTAATGATAGAGATATCAACAATGGATCATCAAGACCCTTCAAACCTCTTCTCGACAATACACTTACTGCCAGTGATGTAATCCCAAAACAGCCTGCGGAGATCCACAGCAAGACGGTTATTACCAGAGGGTCTCCCCCTTTGTGTCCTGCATATTTGAGAAGGTAATTTGTAATTCCGAAAAGGATAAGTGTCGATATTCCGAATGCAATTCCTCTGAAACTTGCTGAAGAACTGCTTCCGAGAGCGATCAGGGATATACCTGATAGTATAATAACCATTCCGAGTAATTGTTTCCGGCTAAGCTTCTCCCTGAGGAATATCCAGGCTGTGAAGGCAACGAACATTGCATTTGCCGATGCAATAGCAACAATGGGGCCCTTTGAGCCCGGGTCAGAGATAAAACCTGTTTTGAGAGTGAACATTCCCAGAGCAAGGGTAAGCCCGGCAAGACTGCCCGGTGGGGCAGTCTTCATTTTGAATGCTTCTTTCACTTTTTCGAAGGCTATTACCGGAGAGAATAGAACAATTACACCCAGTATCCCCATCCCTGTCCATAAGAGCATTATTGATGAGATCGAAGTATCACTATTGTTTCCCGAAGCTTCGCCTATATATCCCAGAATAAAATTGGTTAGCCCGAAGAGGATGAAGGTTGCTGTTGCAAACAATATCCATGATCTGTTATATCCCGGTCTCATATATGCTCCTGATTTAAGGGCAATAGTATCATATAAAACGAAATAGATTTGGAAAAATATTACATGTTGATATTTTTAACTTTCGCCAGGTCCTTTTCCTCTGAATTTTTCCTGTTCATGATGAATATTTTAGTTTCCTCATCCTCGTTTAAGTAGCGAACTATAATGTAATTCTCTGTAATTATAATTTTAGAAAAAAGTGATCTGATCTTTACCAAAAGTTCACCATTTTTATCAGTTAACAGATAATCGAAGTGATCTTTCTTCTCTGTTCGACATTGGAGTAAAATGTTTCCAGCGGGTGTCAGGGACATATTTAGAATAGAGGGCTTATATTTGAAAATCGAATTTGTATATTTTTCAATTACAGAACCGAATTCTTTATACCATGATCTGTTTTTTCTACTGTATGCCTCTTTCCTGTTTTTTCTCCAATTTCCCAGATCTTTTTTTGTAACCGGTTGCGGCTGAGCAACCGGAATAGTGATGATTTTCAACAATTTACCCTGCTGATTGAATAATTTCAGATGATTTTCTGTGCCATCGGTAAAAAGTATATTCCCTCTTTTTGTTATTGCCCAGAGGAATAACGGATTGAACGGGATGCCGGTATCTCCCCCACTTCTGATAAATGATATTGTGTCCGGATTTTCTCTGGTCAGAATTGTTGTAGTTTCTTTACCTTTGCCGTTCATTATGATCAGTTCCGAAATATAGTGAGCATAATAGATGTCACCTTTTCTTATCTCTTTTCCCGATTTTTCTCTCTGGAGAAATATCATCTCTTCATTGTGTATAAAGGATCTTAATATTCCATAATTTCCGGTGAAATCATATTTCAGCGTTTTCTTAAGTTTACCTTTAAAATCGAGGAATGTGATCCATTTATGTCCCTGAAAATATTCTGTGAAATATATGCTCTTGTTGTCAGTGATAAATCCGAAATCTGCCGCATCTGATCTTTTGAATTGACCCGGCCCTTCACCTTTTCCTCCGATCTTTCTCAAAAATTTTCCTTCAGGTGAAAATACTTTTATAAATGCATCCTGACTGTCATAAATATAGATATTCTTATCAGGCCCTTCCAGAATTTTCCCAGGGTAGATAAGATCTTCCTCCGGATTGTTTTCCCCGGAAATAATAAAATCTCCATTTATCGCAACTAAAAGCGTAAGAATAAGTATTAAAGCAAATGTTAATATCTTCATATACTGATTATAGTGAATTTAAAAGAAAAGTGGAGCAAAAATTTCATTTATGTCACAATCGAGAGACATTAAACGTATATTATACAGGAAAGTTTATTGCTGATAAATTGTAGCTTTAACAATAATATGATTTTTTACACAAATTCCGGGAGGATTTTATGAAAGTTCGTATTTTATTCTTTATGATCGTTTTACTGTTTTTTTCCATTTCAATGTTCAATCAGGAGAAGGATATAAAAGAGGATGTCACTGTCACGAATATAGAAATACCTGTAAGGGTTTTCCTTAAAGGAGAAGTTGTTGATAATATGCAGATGGAAGACTTTACGCTCATTATTAACGGAAAAAAGCGGGATATTTCCGGATTTGTCATTACCAGGAAAAGGCTGGAGGAGCAGGATATTGAGTTCGCTGAGAGAAAAGATAAACACCCTCCACGCTATTTTATAATTGCAATGAGTATTACAAATTATTCTCCGGAAATAAAAAAAGGGGTGAATTATATTCTTGAAAAGGTTATCAGGGATAATGATTCTCTGCTTGTTTTTATTAATAACACTTCGAAACTGTTCAGTGATGTTCGGGACAGGGAGAATCTCCGGACTGAAATAAACAGGTCTATAGAATCGGAGAGTATAAAGGCTCATGCAAAAATGGTACTCTATTTTAAAAATATAGAACGTGAGTCAAACTTTACAAAATTTAAACTTATGATGCGCCAGGGAAGGTCAGGCGGGATAGGTGGAACCCGGGAAAAACCAATCTATTTTATAAATGATTTTCTGAAGAATTATATTACAATCTGGAAAGACTATAAGCGGAGATACCTCATGCCTGATGTGGAAAGTTATTATAAATTTTCTGAGCATCTTAAAAATATAAAAGTTGAAAAGTGGATCATAAGTTTTTTCCAGATCGAAATGTTCCCTGAAATTGTATTCAGTGGTGAGATGTCAAGAATAATAAGAGCTTTAGTCTCTAATTGGCAGGCAAGTGAAGATATTGAGGAAATTACTTTTGCAAGGATAATTTCCAGACAATTGTCAGAAGTTCAGAAAGCAATGAATGTTACAGATGGATTTCCTACCGAGCAGGTTACTAAAATATTTACAAAGGTTGGTGCAACTTTTCATTCGGTCTTTATTCCCTCAACATTGCCAACTTTCAGTAGAGACATGAGATATAAGCAAATATCATCCGACCTTGAGAATAACCTGAGAAGCCTGACGAAAAAAACAGGCGGGGAGCTGATCTCATCCAAAGATCTTGAAAAAGCGATGGATAAAATAGTGAAAAAACAGGATATTTTTTATGTGCTCGCTTATTCTCCTGCAGAGGGAGAAAAGCTGGAGAATGTAAAGATTAAGGTAAACAATAAGAAATACAAACTTTCATATGACGACAATACAAGGCTTGCTTTTTCCAATGCCAAAGCGTCTCCCGACAAGAAATTTAAGGCTCCGGATGTTGTGATCTCCGGGCTGAAATTCAAGAAGAAAAAACTCTCTTTTTCAATGGCCGGTTATGTAATGAAAAAGGGTGAAGGAGCCGGTGCTGTCAATGTGAGGATCAGGGTCAATGATGATGGAGGGAAATCATTGTTCGATAAGAGCAAAACCCTTAAAACGACAAAGGACAAAGCAAATCTCACATTGAATTTTCAGTGGATGAAACCGGGAAAATATGAGGTCCTGGTGGAAGTTAAGGATCTCTATACGGGAAAAATGGGCACAGATATAATTAAAGTAAAAGTTAAATAAATTATTTTTTTTTAGTGATTTTAGCGGGAGTCAATCAGTATATTTCCTGATCATCTCTTCGACTGCACTTTCACATACTTTGCAATATGGTTTTTTCCCAATAGTAAACATAATACAGTCCTGCATCGGGCGGTAAAGCCCTTCCGATGAATACCCGGCACCTTCAAAAGCGCCCACTAATCCGGTTTTTCCTGTTTTCCTGAAAAATTCCCGGTTCTCTCTCTCTTTTCTGAGCATAAGAAGTTCGATCTCCCTCTTTGCTTTCCTTATCTTTTTTTCAGAAGCACCGACCCGGGTTAGTTCTTCTATCTTCAGATTAAGTTTTTTCCTCATTTTTCCAAATTCTGTGTTCATTCTGTCAAACTCATTTTTATTCCAGTCGGTCGGTAGTTTTGTACCTTTTGACAGGTATTCAGACCATTTGAGTTCCCCGGGTTTCAATAAAGCTGTTATATTTGGTTCTACAGGTTCTGTCCCTCTCGGATAGAATTCGTTGTATGCAACAGATGACGAATAATACTCGTCTGCAAGGCCACTGAAAGAGTGGCCGAACTCGTGGAGTATAAGATAAGCAACTTGCTCATTATCTATAGTAAATGTGCAGAAACTGTTATAGATCCCTCCTCCTCCGTATCTTGAGGAATTGACCATTATCAGAACCGTATCACATGGAGCGGCGGATGTAATATCCCTTAGTTTTTTGTTTGATTCTGTCAGCAGATATCTGGGTGATCCCATCGAGTTGAATGTAGTGTCAACCGAAGTATTCTTAAATCTTCCGATCCTTGGCTCATCGGTCCCGTTCTCATCGGAAGGTTTGAATAATCCATATATATTGATCTTGTGCCTGAATGATGAATAGGGCTCCTGGCTGAAAAATATATCTCTTACTTTATTCAGGTCCTTCTTAACTTTCTCTTTCTCAGATTCAGTGTATCCTTCTGCAACAATTGCAATATCGAGGCATACTTCTGGCTTCCCATCGCCATGAACCTTGATTACCTCAATATTTTTTTCAGGTTTTTCTTTGATAATATCCACTGATCCCGGATCGATCACTTTGTTGAAAATGGTAAGGCTTTTTTCATTTGGTGATATCTTCTCAATTTTGAATAAGGATTTTGACAATGGATATGGTATCAATGCTGTCTCATGATAAGTCCGTTTTATCCCCTTCGAAGCATCATCAGTTGTTATATATTCTCCGAAATAGGAATCGAATCCTTTTGAGAATAACAGTTTTTTCCCATCTTCAGTGAAGAGCTTTATTCTGTATTTTCCGTATTTAAAGGGATCCGTCAACACTTTCCTGCTACCTGCCCACTCCCCCTCTTTATATATTCTGTCGAGGGATATCAATTCTTTACTTCCATCCCATATATGGTGGTAATCAATTCTCATTGTGTCATTTGTGAAATGATCTTCAAATTTAATTTTTTCAGGTGAAGCTGTTAAGACCGAGAACAGGATCAATATGACCCCCGTCAGTTTTAGTAATCTCATATAATTCTCCTGCAGATATCAGTTTGTTCTGTGATATCCGGTATTTTTAATAATAGTGAAAGCTCTGTATAATTGTTCAAGAAATACTATTTTAAACAAATCATGTGCAAATGTCATTTTTGAAAAGGATATAATTGTGTCAGATCTTTTAATCACATCTCCCGATATTCCGGGAGCATCTCCTATCACAAAAAGAAGATTTTTACTATTGTAATTAAGCTTGTCGGATATAAACTGCGCAAATTGTTCTGAACTGAATTCTATTCCTCTTCTGTCCAATGAGATCAGCAAATCATTCTTTTTTACCTTCTCAAGTATTTTCTCCCCGTTAATTTTCATTGAGCGTATTTCATCTCCTGATTTGAATGGTTTTACTATTGTTGAACTGAATGGGGAAAAATAGTTGATCTTCTTTTCATATTCTTTTTCCAGTTCTCTCATAGCTTTAAATTTCTGACTGCCTATACAAATCAACTCAATTTTTGCCATATTTTTCTATTCTGTCGTATAAAGATTTTCTTGAAATTCCGAGTATTGAAGCAACTTTAGATTTGTTTCCGTATCTCTTCAGCAGGTGGTTAATATATTTCATTTCGAGTTCTCTCAATGTCAGATCATTATGAAGAAATGAGGTTTCGGAAGAAAATGAAGTCTCTGTGAGCTTTTCCGTGTCTGAATCTTCTATCAGGTTTTTGACAACAGCAATATTATTAATAAAGTTTTCAACTTCTCTGATATTACCATCCCACCTGTGTGCCAAAAGTATTTTTTCACCTGCTTTTGTCAGCTTTAGCTCCACTCCTTTCTTTGAAGCAAAGAATCTGATCAGTGGAAGGATATCCTTTTTACGGTCTCTCAAAGGAGGAATATAGATCGAAAATGCTGAGATCCGGTAATAAAGATCCTTACGGAATCTTCCTGAACGGACTTTTTCTTCGATGTTTTCATCTGCCGAGAACAAAAACCGGGAATTTATTTCGAGTTCATCAGATGATCCGAGTGGAAAATATTTTTTCCTCTCAATTATACGAAGGAGTCTTGATTGCATATTGATAGTCAGCAAATCGATCTGATTCAGGAAAATAATTCCATCCGCAGCTGATTCCCATCTCCCTGCATATTCTTTGTCAGCACCGGTAAATGCACCTTTCCGGTATCCGAACCATTCGCTTTCAAGCAGGTTTTCCGGAACGTCTCCACAGTTCAGGTTAAGCATTTTTTCTTTTCCGCTGCTTTGATGAATATACTTAGCCCAGAAATCTTTTCCGGTTCCCGTTTCTCCATAGAGGAGGGCACCGGTTTCATATCCGGATACCTTTTCAGCTTTTTCCCTTACCTCTTCGGAGAGGGGATCTTTAAGGTTATTTAGTAAAGATGAAATCGTATCTTTTTGCATCCATCCATAGTTTTTCGAGCGAGAATTTTTTTCTGATCTCCGGGGAGAATACATGGATTATGAAATCCACATAATCCAGAAGGATCCATTCACCGTAACTACTCCCTTCAATTCCCAGCGGCCCTGATTTGAACTCCTTTTTCAGCAGCCTTTGAAGATCATCGGCAATTGCCTTGTTCTGTTTTTGAGAGTTACCGCTGCAGATGATCATGAAATCTGTAAGATCTGTTATTCCTTTCAATTTTAGAATTACAATGTCATCCCCTTTCTTGTCTGAAATAACAGATACAGCTTTTTTTACAATTGGTGGAATTTTCCACCTTTTCAGTTCAGAATTAAATTTATCCAGGCTGATTTTTTCCATAGAGATCGTTCTCCTCAATTATCTCTTTTACTTTTTTGTTTACCAATCCATCAATTTCCTTCCCTCTTCCGGCTAGATATCTTATATGAGTGGAAGAGAGGCTTAGATGGTTGGATTCATATGAATAATAATACACTGCAGGTATATTTATTTCATGTTCTCCATGAACTATAGGAGTGATCCCGTCCTTTTTTAGAAGGTCGGTGACCTCGGATTCCTGCTCCCGGGTCCTCATGACTACAATAAAGTTAATAAGATTAAAAAGCTTTTTATACTCTTTCCAGGTCCTTATTTTAAGGAATCCTTCACTTCCCGATAGAAAGTAGAATTTATTGTCAGGAAAGTTTTTTATTAATTGCCTTATTGTATCGATAGTCCAGGAGTATTCATCTCTTTTGATCTCAATATCATCAGGGACTAGTTCCGGATAAGGCTCAAGTCCGGCTTCCAGCATCTTCCAGCGAAGAGCAGCAGAAACGATCTGATCTCCATCTTTGTGCGGAGGTTTTGCAGATAAAATATATCTGATCGAATCGAGGTTGAAATAATCCAGCACACGAAGGCCAATGTCAATGTGCCCGTTGTGAACCGGATTAAAAGTTCCTCCAAGGATTCCTGTTCTTTTTTCAGTCCTCATTTAGAAGTTTAAAAAGTTTGTTTTTAAGGTGATTAAGATTGATCTCTTTGAGTGCTGATATTTCCACTAATTCAAGTCCCTCTTTCCTGCAATACTCCCTTAACTTAAGAAGTTCATTACTTTCCTCAACATTATCCAACAGGTCGATTTTATTTGCAACAACAAGGTGCCGCTTTCTCAACAAATCTTTTTTATACGAACGGAGTTCGTTCATTAGTATTTTAAGTTTTTCAACCGGATCTGCACCGGAAGCATCTCCCATATTTATCATAAATACCAGAACCCGGTTCCTCTCAATATGCCTGAGGAAATTGGTACCCATTCCTTCGCCTTTATGAGCGCCTTCAATTATTCCCGGGATGTCAGCTATAACAAGGCTTTCATATCCCTGATATACCACACCCAGATGGGGAGTTAATGTTGTAAATGGATAATCTGCGATCTTTGGTTTTGCTCCACTAAGTTTTGAAATAAGAGTTGATTTTCCTGCATTTGGAAATCCGACAAGTCCTGCAAAAGCGATAAGTTTTAATTCGAGTATAACTCTGATTGATTCTCCGGGTTTACCCTTTTTTGCTTTTGTGGGAGCCTGATTAATTGAAGATTTGAATCTTACATTACCGGCACCGCTTTTTCCACCTTTAGCAATCACAAATTCAATGTTTTCATCATTAAAATCAAAGATTATCTCTTCTTCGGGAAAGGTTTTTATGATTGTCCCTGCCGGAACCTCCATAATCCTGTTCGCCCCGTGCTTGCCGGATCTGTTGTTGCCGGAACCGTTACCGCCATTCCCGGCTTTTATATGATGATTGCTTTTGAAATCTATCAAAGAACTGACGTTTTTCCTGCTTATGAGGACAATATCTCCACCATCTCCACCATCTCCACCGTCGGGGCCGCCTTTGGGTATGAACTTTTCTCTTCTGAAACTTGTAGAACCATCCCCACCTTTCCCTGCGGAAAAAATTACATTTGTCCTGTCTATGAACATGTTCAGTTATAATTTGGAAAGATTTTCAGGCATGGCTTCTTCAGAGCAACTTTTAGCAGCAGATCTGAAGGTTGCCGGTTAATTTGGTATGACCTCTACAAACTTTCTTTTATTTTTGGTGACAAATTTAACAACACCGGTAGAAAGAGCGAACAATGTATCGTCCTTTCCGATGCCGACATTCAGTCCCGGCTTGAATTTTGATCCACGCTGTCTTATTATAATTGATCCTGCATTTATCTGTTCTCCGCCGTATTTTTTTACACCAAGCCTTTTGGAGTTACTGTCTCTGCCATTCTTTGCGCTACCACCAGATTTCTTATGTGCCATTGTTAATTCTCCTCAGCTTTTTCTACGGGCTTTGCTTTGGCTTTTGTCTCTGCTTTCACTTCGATCTTCTCAATCAGGATCTTATGCAGCCTTTGTCTGTGCCCTTGTGTTCTTCTATATTGTTTTTTTGATTTCTTTTTAAAAACTATGATCTTAGGTGCTTTGATCTCTTCTAAAATCTTTGCTTTAACTTTAGCGTTCTTCACATAGGGAGTTCCCAATAGAGTGGTTTTCCCTTTCAGCAAAAGAATATTCTCAAAAACAAAATTATCCTGTTTCTTTTCTTTCTCTTCTGTTAACAATTCAACTTCCAGTATATCTCCCTCTTCAACCTTATACTGTTTCCCGCCTGTTTCAAGAATAGCAAACATCACATTACTCCTAATTTTTTTATATACCTGGAATTTATATCATAAAGTTCATTTTTTTTCAAGTTAGGGTATGATTTTATTGTCTTTTTTCAGGGAAACAGGGTGAAAACAGAAGAAAAAACGGCTAAATAGTGCTATATTGTTGAGAAATTAGAATAACAGTGGAATATAGGCGGTATGCAACTTCAAAAAGGCTGACATTCCCTATATATCTGCAAAAACAGCTATCTTTATTGTTGTGCTTGAAAACCCGCATGGGCAAAGGGTTTCAGGGTTTCACTTTTCATACATTCCCTATATATCTGCAAAATAAAGAAATGAGAACTTGACTTTTCATTTTCACTATGCTAAACAGGTATCGTATGGAAAAAAACCATAAGTGGAGAATGGTATGTCTTTTTTCGGTTTCGGAACAAAAAGAATACTAGGCCTCGACATTGGTTCCTTTGCTTTGAAGATTGTTGAGTTGAAAGCAAAGAAAAAGGGGAAAGAAGTTGTACATGAGCTCGTTGCTCTTGGTTATGAGCCCGTGCCCTATCAATCAATAGTTGAGGGTAGTATAATGGATTCTGCTGCAGTAGCAGACTCAATCCAACATATTTTCTATGAAAGCAAGGTTAAGACCAACTCTGTGTCGTTCGGAGTTTCCGGAAGTTCAGTTATTGTCAAAAAGATAGAAGTTCAAAAACTGAGTCCTGCGGAAATGCACGAACATATCCTTTGGGAGGCCAGGCCCCATATTCCTTTTACTCCGGAAGAGGTCAATATTGACTACCAAATAATTGATCAGCCTGATGGACAGCCGAATATGGCAAGTGTAATACTGGCAGCAGTTAAAAAGGAAAAGCTGAACGACTATCTGAATGTATTTGACATTTCTCAGAAAAAAGTTGAAATGGTTGATCTTGAATCGTTTGCTGTGCTTAACAGTGTCCTGAAGAATTATGAAATGTACAAGGACAGAACAATTGCAATCATTAACATAGGAGCTTCTATCACCAATGTTGTGATATCCAAAAGAGGAAGTCCTGTTTTTGTCAGGGATATTGCACTTGGCGGAAACCAGTTCACAGACCTAATTCAAAAGGAATTGAACCTCAAGTATGAGAAGGCAGAGTCAGTTAAAAAGGGGAGGCAGGTTGATGGAGTTTCTCCTGCTGCGGTAAAACCGGTCGTAAACCTTATATTTGGCGAGCTTAAGAACGAAGTCAAAAAAACTTTCGAGTTTTACAGGTCTAATACCATGGAGGGGAGGATTGACAATATTCTCCTGAGTGGAGGAACTGCTAATCTTGACTCAATTCTTGACCTGTTCTCTCAGGAGTTCGACATCCCGTTTGAGATCGTCAATCCTTTTAATAATATTGAAATCAATGAGAAAAAATTTGATCTTAACTTTATCAGTGAAATGGCACCTGTATTCAACGTCGCCATGGGATTAGCCCTCAGGGCTATCGGAGATGAAAAATGATCAAAGTTAATTTATTAAGTCCGGAAAAAAAGGATCTTGCTCCAGGTATAGCGGCAACAGAATCTTTTGCTGATGAAGCAAGAGAACAACAGGTAAGCGTTCCTGCCATCATCGGAGCATTGGTTCTTACGGTATTTATTATAGGCGGGATGTATTTTCTCCAGGCAAATAAACTCAGTGATGTTAAAAAGTTCCTGGAAGTGAGGAAAGCAAGGCTTACAGAACTTGAAGATGTTCTTCAGACATTAAAGGTACTTGAAAATACTAAAAAGATTTTGAAGAACAAAGTAGACATTATTCAGAGTCTGAATGCGAGAAAGCAGGTTGCAGTTAAAATGATGGATCAGCTTTCCCGTGCACTTCCCGAGATGGTATGGCTTAGCAATATGAAATTTAATAATAATACTTTAAGCCTTAAAGGCAGTGCTCTCTCTAACAATCTTGTGGCTGATTTTATCAACAATTTGAAGAGCACAAATTATTTTAAGAATATCAATTTTAAAGATTCAGTAAGAAAAAAGAAGACTGGAGTTGATGTGTTTGATTTCAGGCTCGATTGCACTTTTTCTGATCCTTCCAAGAAAAAGGGGACGGTGTAAAATGGATTTGCAAAGTTTACCCTGGTATGGACAACTGGGAGTATATCTGATCATCGGAGCGATCCTTTTCGGGTTCTTCTATTATCTTCATTATTCACCAACCAGCGAAAAAATTGATACAATTAAAACAGAAATTGAAGGTGTTGAAAGAGAGATCAGGATTGCTGAGAGGCAGGAAGGGAAGCTGAAGCAATTAAAAGAGGAGATTGCCAACTATGAGGCAACTCTAGAAGAATTGAAGCTTATTCTCCCTGAAGAGAGTGAAGTAAGTCAGATAATCAAAAAAATTCAGTCAATTATCTCAAGTGCAAGATTAAAGATCGGGAAATTCGCAGAACAAAATAAGAGTACGAAAAAGGTTTACATTGAAGTTCCATATTCCATATCACTTGAAGGGACCTACCATAACCTCGGTGTTTTCTTTGATCAATTGTCTCGCCTGCAGAAAATTTTTACAGTTAATAATCTTACGATCAACCCGATAAAAAAGAAAATCAGTGATTATTCCATCCAAGCAAGCTTCAATGCATCAACTTATATTTACCGGAAAGCGGGAGCGAAGTCTAAGGGAAAACCCAAAAGAAGGAGGAGGTAATAATGAAAAACATTTTATTCATTTTTCTTCTGGGCGCGTTGTTCCTGATTCCGCAACAGGATAAGAAAGTTGAAGAAAAAAAAGCAGAGAAGGCCGTAAAGCCTGCAGCAGGTTCTGAATTTCAATCTGCACCTTTGCAGGGCGAATTTGTTTATAATCCGATGGGAAGGAGGGACCCTTTCTGGGACCTCTTGAAAAGAAACAGTTCAAAATTGAAGAAAAAGAGAAAAGCCGGCCTTGCCGGTCTTGACATTGATCAGCTTGAACTGGAGGGGATAATCAAGAAAGAGAAAGAGTTTGTAGCTCTTTTGAAAGGACCGGATGGAAGGCCTTATCTAGTGAAAAAGGGAGATAGTGTCTATGATGGAGAGGTTCTGGAGATTGGAAGTCATATGGTTAAATTCAAGAAGATCCTGACAATAGCGTTGGGTGGGACTAAAGAAAGAACCATCATTAAGAGACTAAATCCCGAAGAGGAGGATGAGAGAAAAAATGAGAAATAAAAAATTAACTTCAATATTGGTGTTTTTTGTACTGGCAGCTTTTTTTCTCAATGGAAAAACAGTTATAAAGGGTGTTGAGTATTTCAAAGGAGATGATTTTGTACAACTTCATTTTGCTACTGACTCTATAATACCTATCCCCGATCTTTTCTATCCGATAGAAGACAACTTTAAATTTATAGTTATGAGGATAGAGGATGTTACATTTGAGGGTAAAAACGAGAAATATTTCTTCAATTCTCCGATTATCAAAGAGATCGAGTTGAAATCTCGCGAGAAAAACCTTGATGTTGAAATAAAATTGAAAGATAAAGCAAGTTATCGTGTTTTCAGCAATAGGAATGGATTATATATTGAATTTCCAGTACCGAAAGTGGAATCGAAAATAGAAGCAGCCTCGATTCCGGTTAAAACGAAGGTTCGTTCTAAACCGAAAAAAAATCCAGGGACTGAACAATCTACAGAATTTTCAGGAAATGGGGTGTTGAGAAGTGTAAGTTTTGAAGAACGGAAAGGAAGTATGCTTCGTTTTGGAATAGCTCTGTCTAACAAGGTTAACTACAAAGTTATCCCTCTTGAAAAAACACCTGCCAGGTTAGCTATCGATCTTCATAATGTAAAATCAAAAAAGATCAACAAGAGGATTGGCCTTCTGAATGTGAAAGGGATTAGAGGATCTTACAATTCTCCTCAAATTTTCAGGATTGTATTCGATTTGAATTATCTGAAAGAATACAATGTTTTCTACAATGGTAACACTCTGGAAGTAGAGTTTAATAAAAATACTCTGGCCAAGAATATCCCGGTGAAGAATCCTGTGAAGTCTGCACCTTCTGATTCCGAAGTTATGAAAAAATCAGTTTCGAAGGGCGTGGTTATTCCTATAAACAGAATCAGAGATGAAGCGTTTATCGAAAGACTTAAAAAGAAAGGGAAAGTGGTAGAGAAGTCAATTGATGTTTCAGGTATTGCTAAAGACAAGGGTGCCGGGACAACAGTTAAATTAAATTCTAAACCGGAATTTTTCACAGAAGAAAAATCAGATGTAGAAAAGAGAGATTCTGAAAGTTTTATCAAGATCGAAAATGATAAAGGCCCGAGTCAGATCGCATATTTAAAAAATACTATTGAGGAAGGCAGAAGGGAATATACCGGAACGCCGATGGACTTTTCTTTTAAAAATGCTGATCTTTCAAATGTCCTGAAATTTATTGCACAGGTATCAAATCTAAACATAGTAATTGATCCGGGTGTTACCGGAAGAATCTCTTCGGAGTTAAAACAGGTTCCGTGGGATCAGGCTCTTGAACTTTTTCTTAAGATCAACAGCCTTGACATGATCCTTGAAGGAAATATACTCAGGATCGGCAATGTTAACAAACTTGCTAAGGAAGCTGAAAACAGGAGAAAACTTCAGGAAGCTCGCCAGATGGAAGGCAAGCTTGAAGTAATTACAAGAAAACTCAGTTATGCAAAGGCCTCTGAAGTAAAATCGATTTTAGCTAAGCAATTATCAAAAAGGGGGGAAGTTGTTGTAGATGACAGAACCAACATGTTGATAATTTCTGAAGTAAGAGAAAATGTAGGTGTTCTGGATAAATTAATTGATACTCTTGATGCTTCAAATCCTCAGGTGTCTATCGAAGCAAAAATTGTTGAAACATCAACATCATTTATAAGAAGTCTCGGCATACAATGGGGAACAAACTTTATGGCAGATTCATATCATGGTAATCAGACAAACTTATCATTCCCGAATTCAGTTGGGATCGGTGGTGATCAGGTTGTCAATCAATTGAATCCCGGTCTCCCGAGTAATCTTGCCGGTGGAGGTTATGCGGTTAATGTTCCTGCCTCCGGTGCGGCAAATTCAGGTATAGTTTTCTCTCTTTCAAATGCAGCAAATACTTTTCAGCTCACTACAGCATTGACAGCAATGGAAAGTCAGGGGAAGGGAAGGTTGATCTCTGCACCGAAGATAACCACTCAGGATAATATGAAAGCGAAGATCGTTCAGGGAGCAAGAATACCTATCCAGACAACTCAGAATAATACGGTTACAGTTAGATATGAAAATGCTGCGCTAGAACTTGAGGTCACACCTCATATTACTGCAAAGGGAACAATTGTTATGGAAGTTTCGATAAAGAATGACTATCCGGACTGGGGAAACACTGTCCTGGGGAATCCGCAGATCATTACACAGGAAGTTGTTAATACTGTGACATCAAACGATGGTGGTACTATAGTGATTGGCGGTATCTTCAAAGTGGATGATTCTAACAGCTCCGATAAAGTACCCTTCCTGAGCAAAATTCCGATCATCGGGACATTGTTTAAGAACTCAACTAAAAGAAGAGAGCAGAAAGAATTATTGATTTTCCTCACACCGAGGATAGTAAAATAGGAGAATATTATGAAAAGGAAGAATATACTCTTAATCTTAACCATTATGGTTTTTATGGTATTTCCATCCTGTAACAAACTTGAAAATGAAACAACTTCAGGTTCTGTTCTTTTGATAAATTCAATAACAGGAAATGATCTGGATGGTACTGATGGATCAACAACGATCTTTATAGACGTTGTACAGGTTAATGATGATGGGAGCATGACGATCTACAATGATAATGGAGTAGCAGAACTTTCAGCAGTACTTTTGGATCCATTCATAGCTGTTAACGATAGTACTTATTATCAGAATATTGTAGTTGACCAAATTGATATTGAATATACAAGAGCTGATGGATTGGATAACGAAGGTAAAGATGTGATTTACAGTTTTTCACAAAAGGTTACCTTTATGGTTCCGGTTGGGGAAACTATGCTTCTCCCTTTTGTCCTTGTTCAGCATGTTGCTAAACTTGAATCACCTCTTGTTGAGCTTGTCGGATTGGGTCAGGAAAAAGTTTTGAAACTTGAAGCGAAGATAACCATTCATAGTAAGGATGTTGGAGGCCACAGAGTAGCTCCTGCTGTAGGTGCTGTTTCTGTATGGATATCCAATTTCGGGGATACTGAATAAAATGGGGCTTTTTTCAGGAGGTAAAATGTTAAAAAGAAATGGACTGGTAATTTTACTGGCTTTTGGATTGGTTTTCCTGGCTTCCTGCACCAGAAGTAGTGTTGAGGATCCGGATATGACCGGAGGAGCAGGGTTCAGGATCCAGGTATCCGGGACTGCAAGCCCTTCAGTACTATATGTTCCGGAAGAACTTCCGTCAGTTTACTCGGATATTACTGCAAGAGTTCTTAAAAATGATGGTTCTCCCGCAGTTAATTACACTGTTGTTTTTCAGACGGATATGTATGGATTTTTTGAAAACTATAAGCTTAGTGATACCAGATCAACCGATGGTGGAGGAAATGCAAGGATAAGATTCTTTATTCCTCCCGGAACAAGAGCAATAGGAGATACAAGAATAGATCTTAAAGCAACAGTAGTAGATGATGGAAGAAATGATATTCCAATCCTCTCAGAGATATATGATAATATCCCGATAAGAATTATACCTTATGATGCCAAGGAAATGGTTGCTATTTCAGGAAATGTTTATGCTTGCTCCGGTGTATTCGGACTCCCCGGAGTCGTAGTAACATTTTCAAATGGGGGCGGTCTTACTGTAAGCCGGAATTCAGGAAGTTATGATATCTATGTACCATGGGGATGGTCAGGAGAGATCAAAGCAGCTCTTGAAGGTTTTTCATTTAATCCTGATTTGATTACGATTGGAACACCACTTTATAATGATGTTGTAGGACAGGACTTTTTTGGTACTGCTTCAGATTATGGCCTTGTTGCCAGCCCGACTTCTTTTGATGTTGGTATTGCCGGTGCAAGCGGACTTGAAGTGTGGATGGGGAGTGTAGATAATATCTGTCCGATCTCATATAGAGTAACTTCAGGAGGGGATTGGATCACCATTGTTGCCGGAGAAGAAACAGGCACAACTGTGAATACTTTTCACTTTAATGTATCAGCTAATGCTTCCGGATCACAAAGGTCGGCTGAAATATCTGTTTTATCTACAACTCCCGGAGTTATTTCGGAAGTGACGGTAACAGTAACGCAGGAAGGTTAGAAAAAAACATTTTAAATGAGTGCTGAAAGTATTAGTGAGAGAGAAGGCCTGGATAGGCTCGAAAGTTTATTCAAAGAAGAAAATTATAAAGAAGCATCAGCTTTTGCTTCTGATCTTCGTGAAAAATATCCTTCCTCTTTCCAGATCGGTTTCCTTAATTACAAAATACTTGTAAATTTGGAAAGATATTCTGACTCTGAAAATATTCTTGATGAGCTTCTGAAATTGTATCCTGAAAACATAAATCTACTTCTGGAAAAAGGAAATATCCTTATTGAAAGAGGGAAAACAGCTGAATCAAAGTTGTTCTTTGATAAAGTACTTTTTCTGGACCCTTTCAATTCCAAGGCTAAGGAAGGAGTGGACAGACTAAAAAGTGGAAAAACAGGTCCTCCCGACGGGTTCGAAAAATATGGTAAAGGTAAAGCGGTTCTTGATGATACAATGAAAGAAGCAGATCTTGAAAGATTCATGAACGGAGATGTTAATGCTGGTTCCGAATCAGAAGGAGTGAAAGAGGAGGAGCCGGAAGAAGAGCTTGATATAAGCATGTCAGAAAGCGGGATCGGTTTTACTACTAACCTGGAGAAACTTGTGTCAATGCCCCCTTCAGGCGAAGTGACAAGTTTACCGGATGAAGAGAAAGAACCTGTCTCTGATGAGATGATAAAAACCTCCGGGAAAGTTGAATCAGCTCTTGAAGAACTTGATAAATTTTCCAAGTCTGATATCAGTGATCTGGGGCTTGTAAAAGAATCTGAAGAATTAGAAAAAGAAACTGAAGTAGAAGAGTCGGACAATACAGGCGACGAGGCATTTGTTACTGAAAGTGCTGCATTATTATACTTAAAACAGGGACTTTATGGTGATGCGAGAAATGTGTACATCAAATTGTACAAAGATTCAAATGAAAATCTTTTTATGGAAAAGATCGAAAAAGTGGAAAGAGTTGAAAAAACGAAGTTAAAGATCATTGCCCTGGAGGGCTTTTTAGAAAAAATAAAAATCGGGAGTGTGAGAATTGTTTGAAAAAGTATTTGAAAAAATAAAGGAAAAAAATTCTTCCGTGAAGATTATCGGTATTTGGGGAAAAGACGGCCTCGAACTTGAAAAAAAATATTTTGTAGATGAATCCGACCCTGATATAGATATGACCGGAGCGCAGATTGCAGATATAATGACGAAGTTGTCAAATCTAAAATTTGTTTCGGAGAATTCACACTTCACTCTGGAAGGTGAATCCTCCACTCTCCTCATTTATGCAATATCACCTGACTACTTTCTGATAATTATGTGCGGAAAAGAATTAATTATGGGAAAACTTTTATTTTTCCTCAGCCTTTATAAAGATGAGTTTGTAGTGTCACTCTGACATTTACCTTTCCATAAATATAAACTTGCCATTTTTGCGGAATAGATTATAATACCAGTCCTTTTGGAGAAGCAATGTCTGAATTTAAAAAATTTAATGTAGTGCCTGTATTACCGGATGAATTATCACCTTTGATATTAATATCTGAAAATCTGTGGTATTGCTGGAATCATGATGCATTCAGTCTTTTCAGGGATATAGATGGAGAGTTATGGCATAGCTCCAACCATAATCCTGTCAGGGTTTTAAAGGAGGCTGATCAGGAGCGTCTGAATGAACTGGCAAATGATCCGGAATATCTTGCGCTTGTAACGAAAGTTGCTGAGGATTTAAACAAATATATTTCCGGTGGTGATGTTTCCGGGAAAAAAGATCATATGATCGCTTATTTTTCAGCTGAGTATGGACTGACTGAGGGGATACCCATTTATTCCGGCGGTCTTGGCATCCTTTCGGGAGATCATATTAAATCAGCCAGTGATCTTAATTTAAACCTGACTGGAATAGGCCTTTTGTATCAGGAAGGATATTTCCAGCAGAGGCTGGATAAGAATGGGTGGCAGCAGGATTTTTATCGTGTCAATGATTTTAGTTCAATGCCTATACATAAAGTTTCTAATAGTGATGGAACAGCTCTGACTGTCAAGGTCCTTCTTGCTGACAATCCTGTCTGGTTGAAAGTGTGGAGGATTGATGCAGGTAGAATAACTCTTTATATGCTTGATTCGAATATTGAAAAAAACTCTGAGCAGGACAAAAAGCTTACTGCCCATCTTTATGGAGGAGACAGTGAGCATCGTTTAAAACAGGAGATAATTCTCGGTATAGGTGGGATGAGGATATTTAAAGAGCTTGGAATAGAACCTGATGCAGTTCATATAAACGAAGGGCATTCTGCATTTGCTCTATTTGAAAGAGCTCTTCAGTTTACCGGGAAATATTCACTGGAATTAAAAGAAGCATTGGAATTGTCAAAAAAATCAACTGTTTTTACAACTCATACTCCTGTTCCGGCCGGAAATGATGAGTTCTCCCCCGAATTGATAAGAAAATACTTCACAGGCTATTCACAAAAACTCGGAATTTCAGTAGATGAGTTTATCGAGTTGGGTAAAGATCCTGGTAACAAACATAAATCGGATTTTTCAATGACAGTTGCAGCTATCAGGAACAGTTCTTATGTGAATGGGGTGTCGGAGCTTCATGGAGATGTAGCTGTCAAAATGTGGAATCATTTATGGAACGATATTCCGGTTGAGCATACACCGGTTCAATCCATCACAAATGGGATTCATATTCAAAGCTGGATATCAAGAGAAATGAAGGAATTGCTTGATAATTCACTTGGAGATCAATGGCCCTACAGAAAAGGGAATGGTGAAATTAGAGAATTAATTAATAATGTATCTTCGGAAAGCCTGTGGAACATAAAGAAGATAAGGAAGGATAAACTGATCAATTATGTTCGCATGAAGGTTAATGATCAATACAGGGAGAAGGGAATATTCAACAGGACCCGTAAGGATCTTGATAGCATCCTGGATCCGAAAGCTCTTACGATCGGGTTTGCAAGGAGATTTGCATCTTATAAGAGAGGAGATCTGATCTTCAGAGATACTGAGAGGCTTAAGAAGCTTTTATTTGATACAGAACGTCCCATTCAGATTATTATTGCCGGGAAAGCTCACCCACAGGACAACCCTGGGAAGGAGATAATAAAAAGGATCACAGGCTTCATAAATTCAGACAACATAGGCTCCAGAGTTGTATTTCTCGAAAATTATAATATAAATATAGGCAGATATCTTGTGCAGGGTGTTGACCTCTGGCTTAACAATCCTATAAGGTTATTTGAAGCATCCGGCACCTCCGGTATGAAGGCTGTGGTCAATGGCGGTTTGAATCTTTCTGTACTTGACGGTTGGTGGGATGAAGGATTCAACGGAGAAAATGGTTGGGCTGTCGGTGAGAGGATTCCAATAGAGGATCCTCATTTCAGGGATGAAGTTGAGAGTGACTCGATATATTCGGTCCTTGAAGAGGAGATAGTTCCTTTATTTTTTGACAGGGATGAAAAAGGTGTCCCGTCGGGATGGCTGGAAAGAGTAAAAAATTCAATTGCAACACTTTCTCCCCGGTTTAATACCTACAGGATGGTCAGTGATTATAATGAAAAATTTTATATTAATGCAGCCGGAAATTTCAAAAAACTGAAAGAAAATGATTTTACCCCGTTAAAGGAATTTATAAAGTGGAAAGCAAATATTGAAAAGTATTTCGGGGATATTAAAATATCAGATATAACTTATGATAAGAAGTTGAATTTCAGCGTTGGTGAAAAACTGAAGGTGGATGTTCTTACTGATCTTGGCGCTATTAAACCAGAGGATGTGAAAGTGGAAGTTTATTTTGGACGTATGAAAAGAGATGACCGCCTGGATAGTTCAGAGTTGGTTTTACTGAACCATGATGCTGAATATAGTGGTGAAGGGATACTTTTTTCCGGTAGTATTACATGCAGGACTACAGGAAATCAGGGGTTTAAGATAAGGATTACTCCGAGGCATGACCATCAGGTAAACAGCATGGAAATGAATCTTGTTAAATGGGGATAATTATCTCTTTTTAATAGCAGATATATAGAAAAGATCGTTATTCAATTTGTGATCCGGAAGAAGAAATATACCAAACTCCCCTTTTTTAAATTTGAAGCCGTATTGGTTTAAAATATTCCCCGGTTCTATTATCTCAAATTCATCCTCGTTAAAATGATGAATCACATTGTTTAATACATTTTCAGTTTCATCTTTAATAAATGAGCAAACTGAATAAATAATTATTGTCCCCTTTCCCGCCCATGACATTATAGATTTGAGTATCTCTATTTGTCTGGATGAATTTACTTTTATATTTTTTTTGTTGATCTTGTTCTTAAGATCCGGATTTTTTCTTAGTGTACCGGAGGATGTACAGGGAGCATCAATAAGTATAGTGTCAAAGATGTTTTGAAATGGAGGAGCGTTGATATCTCCGGCAGTCAGTTCTATATTGTCAGCTCCGGAATTATTTATAATGGGGATGAATAATTTTAACCTGTTCGGATTAATATCAGAAGCAATAATATCAGCATCAGGACATAGATGTGCCAGGGTGATGCTTTTTGTCCCAGGGGCTGCACAACAATCAAGTATCTTTTTGCCTTTGAAAGATGAAACTACAGCTGAAACTGCAAATGAACCTGAATTCTGAAAATAAAAACCATATCCCGGCAGGATCTCTCTTACCATCTGTCCTGCATTTTCTATTTCCAACGAGCCAATCTTTTCAACTATTTTTCCGGGAATGTTTTTTTTCTCAAGTATTTTTCCTGCTTTTATCAGATCCGGATCTCTTTTGTTGACCCTGACCTGAAATACCGGCTCTGAGTCTAGATATTCAAGAGTTTCCATAACATCAGGGGTTAGATGTTTCAGATTGCTTATTATCTCTTCTGAGACCGAATATTTTATACTCGGGTCTTTAATACTCTTTATAATATTGTCGATATTTTTATGTTCAGAACTGATTTTCCTTAATAACGCATTCAGAAATCCTCTTGAGCGCTTTGGAGCAAAATTAACAATTTCATTCACAATTGCATAATCAGGATATGATCGGGAAAAATAAGTGAGGTAAATCCCTATATATAGAAGCATCCGGGTCTGTTCATCTGTGTCTGACAGTTTTCTGTTACTGTAGTTTTTTGCTATATACTCGATCAAAGTTTCTTTTCTAGTGACACCGTAAACAACCCTGGTGACCTCATTTCTACTTAGTTCCGGATGATTATTCAGGTAGCGGGATATCATTAATTTAAGATTTGCATCTCTGTTTTCAAAGAAATGACTTAATATATGAGTGGAGGGTTTCAGGATGTTCAATCTAGTTTTTCCGTTATCCGGTTCCCCAATGAGTATGTATATGGGGTCATTTCCTTTTTGCCCTGAGGCAGGATGGAATAAATATTAACTATACTGCCTTTAGCACAACAAACTTTTAGACCCTCTTTTTTAAGGGAGATGACCGTTCCCGGACTTAACTTACTTTTTTCCCCGGAGATGTTCATGCTTTTTATTGTGATCTTTTTATCTCCTGAAGAAAATGATACTCCCGGCCATGGGTAGAATGCTCTGAATTTGTTATATATTTCTTCTGCAATAATATTCCACTCGATCCTCCCCTCTTCTTTGGAGACTGTTTTTGCAAGTGTTGCCTGGGAGGAATCCTGAGGTTTTTTTTTTATTTCTCCT